>Ga0114976_10002186_pt1 | contig 12303 bp, 14 predicted proteins | sample S_130805_EF_Meta_FD_87319 | JGI IMG/M metagenome (GOLD analysis project Ga0114976, IMG submission 87319) | Freshwater microbial communities from Lake Simoncouche, Canada to study carbon cycling - S_130805_EF_MetaG | ecosystem: Environmental > Aquatic > Freshwater > Lake | place: Lake...
AAAGAAAACAATGAAATGGAAAAATATTTGATGACATTTCAAAACTTTATTACAAGAGTTCCTAAGTGGAATCAAACCATCATTGAAAGTGAAAAGAAACGAATTTGTGATAAATCTGGATGTTCTTATTTAGAAGATTTGATCACATGTGTCCATATTATTCAATTGAAAATATTGACTGTAATGAGAGTTGGACAAAAACAAAAAAAGATAGATATTAATATCCCAAAGTTGGACGATTTTATTCACAAAGTATATATTCATGTAGCAAGAAAAATATATAAAAATGTTTATTTGTTTGAATTGAATGTGTCTCCATTACAAATACAAAAACATAATAGAGAATTGGAAATTATTGTCCAAGAATGTATTTTAAATTCATTGAGAGAAAGTGTCCCAGTTGAAGCAATATTAAAAGCTTACATGGATGAAACAATGGAAGAAGATGTCGTGGAAGAAGTTAAAGAAGAATACATACAAGAACCAATTAAAAGTGATACAAACAACGTAAATGTGGCTGGAACAGGAGCTGAGCAAAATAAAGTAGATAGCGTTAGAGGTGCAGCCGCAGGAGCAAGTTCCAAATTATCTTTTAGCGACGTGGATTTAGTAAAAGATCAATATAATAAAGAAGAGAGAATTACTGCACCAAAAGATATAGAAAGATTAGAAGAACTTAGTGAATTAAGATATAATCAACGAAAATTAGAAACAGAAGGCGACGATGATTATGATGACAATGGACGTCCAAGCCTTGAAAAAATAAATATATCAGACGAGCTTGCAAGTTTGGATGCATTAGATGTTCATGTAATAAATGAACCTGAATTGGAAACATTACCAGATTTAATTATTGATGATATAGAACTTTTAGATTAAATTGTGTATATAATTTATAAAAATATAATTATAATATAAATATAATATAAATATACATTAGATTTTTATGCCGTATTATAAAGATATAAAGTTATTATTTATCCATATACCAAAAACAGGAGGAACTTCTTTAGAATATTATTTACAAAAAAAATCACCACAAACGCTGTATTCATTATTTAATAAAAATAATGTTTTATTTGAAAAATTTAACTTAAAAACTTCTTCTTTACATCATTTGACTTATAAAGAGATTTTGGAATATAAAGATATGTTAGACGTTGATTTTAATGAAAATTTAAAAATTGTAACGATTGTAAGAAATCCATATCATAGAATTATTAGTGATTTATTTTTTTGGGAGATAATAGATGAAACTAGCACTATGCAAGAGGTATATGAAATTATCAAAAACTATATTAATCGCAATATTTATGATAATCATAACAAACCACAATATGAATTTATAATAGACAATAATAATTGTATTATTCCAAATATTACAATTTTTAAAACAGAGAATTTAATTGAAAATGTAAAGAATTATGGATATCATGATTTTAATTTTAATGTTAATGTAAATAGAAAAAATGTAACAAAAGATAATTACGACAAATATTTGAACAATGATTCTATAAAGTTAATAAATGAATTTTATAAAAAAGATTTTGAATTATTTAACTATGATATGAAAAATTGCGTTTAAACAAAAATAAGAATGTGCTTTAGTATTTTAATAATAACTATACTATGGATAATATTTTTATAATAGCCGCTGTTATTTCTATTATTTTTTTAATTGTAAAATTCATTGAAATGAGATATATTGAAAAAGATAGTAAACCATTAAAATTATTGATAAGAGATGCTTTATTAGTATATTTTAGTGTTGTTGCTGGGTATTTTGTATTAGAACAGTTGAAACCGGTAATGCAAAATGGCGATAAACTAACTGGTGGTGCAACACCTGTTTTTACTAATAATCCTGAATTCTAGCAACTTTTCAAAAAAGTTGCGCAAAACCTTATGCTTTTTCCATGATTTACTCTTTTGCTCTACTTTTCAAAAAGTAGAGCAAAACTTTGGATCCACCTATCTACTTTTCAAAAAGTAGAGCAAAACTTTGGATCCACCTATCTACTTTTCAAAAAGTAGAGCAAAAAATTTGGCTCCACCTATCTACTTTTCAAAAAGTAGAGCAAAACTTTCGCAAAGCATTTTGCGCAAACTTTTCCTAAAAGTTGCTATTAGCGTCCACTCCACACCTTTATAATACTTTTTGGCAACTGTTTTTTTACAGTTAAATCATGTTTATATTTATCATATGTATAATCAAATGAACTATTATAATAATGAATATTACCAAATAAAGATTTATATTTTTGGGTGACTCCTGATTCCAAATGAAAAATTAACCCAAAAATCCTCTCTAAACAACATCTATCTGGGCGTGATTTTACTTTATTTAACAATGTAAACATGTTATATTTGTTAGCTATTCTTAGTAAAAAATTATGATTAATATAACTTTGAACTCCAAAACAACCATACCAATCAGGTCTTCTTCCTAGAATTGCCACATCGCTTAAAGTCAAACTTTTATATAACAAATACTTGTTTCTAAAATTAGATACCAAGTTTAATGAATTATTCACGTTTTCTTTATCTGGATTGAAGTGCCATAAAGGTAAAACATCAATAGATTTTAATCTCTCAAAATCAATTCTTTTATGAATAAAAATACTGTCGTGAATAATAAATGCGTTATCAAAAAATTTGTTTTTATAAAAATAATAATATGGCAACAATTCCCCTCTTCCTTTATATTCTGATTTTATTATTTCAACGTTTTTATATTCATTATGTGCTTTTACAAGATCGTAATTACTATTATCATCAATAACTACTATTTTGATATTTGGATAAAATCGTCTAATACATTTTATACTATTGTTCCAATAATCATTTGTTTTTTCAGAATTTACATGTCTTGTCATTATAAAACCATATTTCTCCATTTATGTTTTTATATTTATTATTATATCAATATTATATTATTTTAAAAATAATATAATAATTACATTTTGTTATTTTATACTAACGATGGAATTTTATCAATATCAATTCTAATAGTATTTTGTTTTTTGTTAATATGTATGTCATTGCGAAAAGATTGGTTATTTTCTATTAAAAATTGTTTGAATTCTGGTCTCTCCAATTGAATTTGTGGATTATGATTATGAACGTGTCTTGCAATCATTTTATATAATTTAAAGTCTGGATATCTCTCATCTCCATTATTTTTATACAATAGATTAACTCCATTGTCATCTAAACACCATTCAACAATCAATTTTTTAACAGGATCAATTATCTTGTTTATATCTTTAATTTCTTCCAAATCTTCTACTAAATAATCAAATATGGAACATGCTAAACGTGATAAATCAAAACTGGGATTAGGTTCTAGACGTGGTTTTTTTTCATCAAAATAGGGTTCTGTATTGTATTGAGATGCGGCGTCATTACCGTTTTGGAAACTATCGCTGCAAAATAGTTTTCCTTGAAATTTATAAATACTTCTCCCAAAATCAATAATTTTAAATATTTTACCAAAAGTCGGAACTTTATAAGTTTTTTTATTGTATTGATAAATAATAAATTTTTTTGAAGTCTCGTTATACATGATATTATTTGTGTGTAGGTCATTATGAGTAAATGAAAATACTTTTTGATATGTAATCAATACCATTATTATTTGCATTAAAGCAGAAAACCATTCGTCGTTTGTTAGTTTGTCATTTAATATTAAATCATCAAGAGTATTTTCACAATTTTCCATACAAATTAATTGTACTGGAAATTTACTAATCGTTACGTTTATTTCTTCTTCATCAACTTCATCATCGTCACCGTCATCATCGTCATCATCGTCATCATCGTCATCATCTTCATCATCATCATATTCTTGACGCTCAGAGTCAATATCTCCGCAATCACTTTCATAGTTATATGACGTATATTCAGAGTTATTTTCACAATCATTATTATTCATTTCACTTGTTTCACTATTTGTATAAGATAATCTTGACGAACAACTAGAGCTAGTTGTTGATTTTAAAGTATTAGATTTATTATCAATACTGTTATCAATGTCAATAATATTAAAATCGTATTCAATAATGTTATTATCAGTTGATAAAGATTTTTCACGCTTATTATCATCATTATCATTAAACAAATTTTCAAAAATTTCATTATTTATTGATTTAAAAGATAAGCTAGATTTTGCACTTGAAGTGTAGTCTATTTTAATAGTTTTTAATTTATGTTTTTCTGATTTAATCAAATGTTCATAATGATCAATTTTAAACAAAATATTTTTATTTTTATTAAAAAAATCTGAACTATTTAAATAATCCAAGTCATCAAATACATTTAACATATAATTATTTTTAATAGAAAGAAATGAACCGTAATAATCTAATCCATGATTAAAATTGAAATTATTTTTCAATAAGGATGTTATATAAACAAAAAGACCGTCTACGTAAGCTGAATTATTTACATCTAATAATTTATCATGACAATTGACGTTGTTGGCCTGATTGACATCTAAATCGGGTAAATTATATAATTTCTCGTCAACAATATTATTATATTTACCCACTAAAAATTTAAATGGATCTAACAAAGGTGCTAATTTGATAAATATATTTTTGGTTTTAATTTCATCGTTTTCTATATTTTTAATACGACATTGAAATATTTTTTTTGTCTCACTATTTGTATCAACATTATTTTTGATATTATACAAATACCATTTATGATTTAAATTTATACTATTTTAATTTGTATCATTCAATGAAAAAAATCTCTCATATATTGGTATATAGTTTTGAGTTTTTGAGAGAAAAAGAGTTTCAGGTTTTTCTAAAGCCTTGAAAAGTTCTGTGTTTTTTCTTTTTTGATAATTAATATTAGTATTACTATTAGTATCCTTCTGTGAAATATGATCGTTATCTAATATATTCATATTATTAGGTAATTAAAATATAAATAATATACAGTTTTAACTTATTTTGTTTATTAAATCCTGTAGATTCGTATAAATATATAAATTTATTTTTCTAAATTTAATAATAATGTCTTTAGAATTAAAAAAATTTGATATGAAAAGTATTAGTTTTAAGTCAAATGAATCAAAAGGACCTGTTATTGTTTTAATTGGCAAACGTGATACAGGTAAAAGTTTTTTAGTGAGAGATTTGCTCTATTATCAACAAGATATTCCTATTGGGACAGTTATTTCAGGAACTGAAGAAGGAAATGGCTTTTACGGTAAAATGGTCCCAAGATTATTTATACACAATGAATATAACACTGCTATCATAGAAAATATTTTAAAAAGACAAAGAACTGTATTGAAACAAATTAAAAAAGAAATGGAGACATATAAACGAACAACGATTGACCCTCGCGCTTTTGTCATTTTAGACGATTGTCTTTATGATAATACTTGGTCTCGTGACAAAATGATGCGCTTGTTGTTCATGAACGGACGTCACTGGAAGATCATGTTAGTAATTACTATGCAGTATCCTTTAGGTATTCCTCCAACACTACGAACAAATATTGATTATGTTTTCATTTTAAGAGAGAATTATATAGCAAATAGACGTCGTATTTATGATAATTATGCTGGTATGTTCCCAACATTTGAATCTTTTTGTCAAGTTATGGATCAGTGCACAGAAAATTACGAATGTTTGGTAATAAACAATAATGTAAAATCAAATAAATTACAAGACCAGGTATTTTGGTATAAAGCAGAAAACCACAATGACTTTAGATTAGGTTCAAAAGAATTTTGGGAGTTGTCTAAAAATTATAATTCAGATGATGAAGAAGAGAAATATGATCCAAATGCAAATAAAAAGAGAGGCAATGGGCAAAAAATTAGTGTTAAGAAAACAAAGTGGTAAAAATTATAAAAATAAGTATATAAATTAAAATATAATAAATATAAACATTAGTATTTATATTTATAACATGGAAATAATGAACAATTATAGTAACAAAAACACCGTTTTTGTTTTAGTAACAGACCAATCGTATTTTTATAAAGCGTGTGTAACTATCAGCGATTTGAGAAGTGTCGGAAATTGGTGCGGTGATATTGTGCTAATTACTATTGATTTTGATTTGGAAGATAGCTACAAGTCACAACACAACATAATTGAAAAAAGTTTCTCTTTAATAGATAAAACACATCTTTTGAATGAAATAGGACCCAATGGGTTTTCTAACAGTGACAAACGAGAATTGAATAAATTAAATCAATGGGAGAAACTGCATGTTTTTGATAATTATTTTTTACAATGGGAAAGAGTGGTTTTTTTAGATGCAGGATTACGTGTATTAGATGATGTTAAATATGTTTTAGAACTTGATTACCTTAATTCTATTTTAGCTCCAAATGATGCATCCCCTAATTTTAGTAGTGATCAAATATTTAAACATCAATTGTCTTTTGATAATGAAGAAAAAATAGAAATTATTACAACCGATTTTGGAAATGAGATATTTGATTCATATCATATGTTAAACTGTATTTGGGTTTATGATACAAGTATTTTGAAAATATGTAATAAAGAACAATTAATAAATGCTATGAATAAATATACTTTGTGTAAAACAAATGAAATGGGAATAATGAATCTATTATTTCATTTCAAACATAAATTATGGAAAGAATTTCCATTAAAAGCTTCAAATGGTAAATATTTGTTTGAATGGTGCGAATTGAACCATAGTTTTTACACTACATGGAGAGATTATTGTTTTATCAAATATCCTATTACTATTGGATTACATGAAAGTCCCATTTAAAAATCAGTGTTTGATGGAGCGTAATATGACAATTTATTTGCAATGTAAGAATTTTTAATGTCAGGTAAATTAAAAACTCTATGACAAAAAATACAATCTTCTTTTCTATTAAATTCAATTTCTTCAGGAAATTTTATTTTATTAAAAATTTCTTTTTTAATTGACACCTGGGAATGATGTATACCTTCTTCTACATAATTAATATGTTCTATACATCCGGACCAATCTTGTCTTAATGAATTAGCTCTTACATTGATTTCACTATTATCTATTTTTTTAAATAGGTCATTCTCAAAAGCTACATCAATGAAATAATTATGTAAAATAATATCACTATCGTGTTCTTTAAATACTTTTAATAATATTTCTATTCTTTGTGGATGCATTATATCATCAGCATCTATAAACGTTATATATTCCATATCTGATAATTTAGAAGCCGCTATATTACGATTTTGAGCTGCATTTTTCTTTTCTTCGGTAACAATTATTTCTAAAGAAAATGTATATTGTTGGATTTTTTCAAGAAATTTTGATTTTAAATCACTCATTTTCATTGAAGAACAACTAACTACTACTTTGTTTGGAAAGATTGTCTGATTTTGAATAGAATCAAGCAATTTGAAAAGATGGTCAATGTGACCTATATAAGCAGGAATAGCAATACCTATTTTCATAATATAATTATTATTTTATAATTATATTATATTTAATACATTATTTTTTATATTAAAATATTTTTATTATATATTTACTAATAATTTTATCTAATCTACTTCTTCCATGCCATCTTTATTCTTTTTTAAAGCAAATGGACCACTTACTAATTCACTTTGTCCATAATCACTTTTTCCGACAACTATATTTTCACCCTCAAATAATTCTGCACGAATATCCGCTGCGGTTATTGATTCTCCATCATCATTATTTGTAAAACTACCTTCTTTTGTACTCATGTTATTAATACCAATAAGATTTCCAGCGTCATCAATACTTTGAGTTAATGTATTACCGCTCTTCTCAGCCTTTTTAATGTTTTCTTCAATTGCCTTTTGCTTTGTTTCCTTAACACGTTGTTCAAAATTTTGTTTAGCGTTTGCTTCGTTCTTTTGTTTTTCATGCATTAATTGATTTAATTCTTCTTCCATATATTCAACGCGACCTGTTTTATAAGCTTCCGGATCCCATGGCATCCATAAGCCGACTGGACCAACAAATACATCATGATTTGGGTCAATTTCTCTCAACAATTTACATCTTATTTCTGCTTCTTCCATTGATGGATACACGCCTCTTATCTTAATTCCTCTTGTGCTTGTTTGAAAATTATGATTCATACCAAATAATTTATCTAATTCCTCTTCATTGTTATCCAAAAAAGTCTTGTAATCGTCCTCCATACATGATTTAGCAAGTTCATCTTTTTCTTCTTTTACGAATTCTTTAAAATCATTTGAAATGTCGTCAAACGATAGATGATATTTGTATGAAATAAAATTTAAAAATTGAACAAATTTTTCCATTGATTTATTAATATCCCATTTCTTTAGGAATTCTTCAAAATAAAATATCTCCTTTTGTTTGATTATTTTTTCAGGTGAAACAAACGAGATGCATGCAAACTTTTGTCCTGCGATAGGTTTATCTTCTTCTAAAAGGTCTACATATTTACTGTTGGTATTGTTTTGATTGTCTAGTTTTCGCTCAAAACCACTTTTTGCATTTGTTGTATTTATACCTACAGAATCTTTATTTTTTCCCTTGGAAGTTTTACCAGCCATTTAATTTATAATATTTAGCAAACTTTAAGTTTTTATATTACAATATTATATTTTTTTCTTTTTATTTAATATAATGACTGGTTTGATAAACGTCGGCGAATTGATCAAAAGAATCATTAAGTATTTAGTAGAAGGTTTAATGGTAGCTATTGCTGCTTTTGCCATACCAAAACGTTCTTTAAATATTGAGGAAATCATCCTAATTGCTTTAACTGCTGCTGCTACTTTTAGTATCCTTGATACTTATATTCCTAGTATGGGTGTAAGTGCAAGATCAGGTGCTGGATTCGGTATTGGTGCTAACCTGGTAAGATTCCCTGGTGGATTTTAAGTATCAACCTTTGGGAAAGATTGAGCCAAATTGTTTTGCACAACTTTTTTGAAAAGTTGTTAGGTTGAGCCAAATTTTCAACCTTTTGGAAATAATTATAATTTTATCATGTAATATTATAATTAATTAATTATGCGTAAAAGTAGAAGTAGAAATACACGTTCAAATAAAAGAATTAAAACATCCAAAAGAAGAATCAGCCAAAAAAACTACAAAAAGAAACATTCTTTGAAAGGTGGAAATTTTGGTGGAAATTGTCCTGACCCTAATTTTTCTATTTACAATACCAATCTTTTGAAACTATTTCCTTATTCAGCCTTTGGGAAAGGTTGAGAGCCAAATCTCTAACATTGAAAAAAATTTGAACGAATGTGTATAAAAATAATAATATAATAAAAATATATATATTGATCGATGATGATGAAATTAAAAAACATTAATTTAGCATATTTAACAAAAATTTTTGGAACAAAAAATAAAAATCTACTATTATTTTTATTGCTAATTTTAATAATTTTAATAATTCTATTTTTTATTATTCTTTATAAATTTTTTAATACAAACAGAGAAGGTATTGTAAGTCCTACATATATTGAAGATATTATCATGTCAGAGAATAAACCAATTACTTCTATACAAATAGTATATGGTCGTTCTAATACAGGAGGAGAAGATGCATGGATAAATCTTGCTGAGATAACGATTTTAGATAAAAATAATAATATTGTTCAATATTGGATTGGTAATAATAAAATAACTTTAGCTAACGGAGAGCATCCACATGCACCTTATTCAAGCGCATATGATAATCAAAATACAATAATCCATAGCACTACCCCAATGGACACTCTAACTATTACATTAAATCCAGCTGTAAATGTTGGTTCTGTTCAAATTTCAAATAGAATAGATTGTTGCTGGGATAGAATAAAAACCTATAATATAGTTTTTTATAATAACAACCAAATACTAGCTTCACACCCTTTATTTAGTCTTGGACAATCAAATCAAAGTAATACAGTAAAGTATGTGTTAGTAGCCCCTGGGTCTGGTCCTCCTGGTCCTGCTGGTCCTCCTGGCCCTGCTGGTTCTGTTGGTCCTTCTGGCCCCGCTGGCCCCGCTGGCCCTGTTGGTCCTGCTGGTTCTGTTGGTCCAGCTGGTCCTCAGGGTATTCCAGGTTTTACACCAGTAAATTTTACCAAGTGACAACTTACTAGATTATTCAGTTAAAAATGAAACAAACAAATTGGTTGAAAGTTTGGCTCAACCTATCTACTTTTCAAAAAGTAGAGCAAATTAACCTTTCAAAAACGTTAAACCAAACTATTTGGCTCCACCTTTTCTAAAGGTGGAATTAGATGGTTGGTATAAACTCCCAATTCAACTCAGCACATATTTTCTTCCAAATATTATCTTGTTCAATTCGCTTTTCCTTGTCTTTTAACATTGGAAAATGTTCTAAATATTGTGTTTCTCCTAATAATTCACAAAGTTTATAAGCTGTATAATAATAATTTAAAAAATTAACCCTGTCATCTGGACAAAATTTTGAATAAGGTGATTGCAATTCAATAAATAAATTACACAATGTTTCTTCTAAATCGCTAGACATGATTGGTGGTTTAATACCTAATTTATCTTTAATAAATGGTATGTGTTCGTAGTATTTATTATAGCCCAATTTTTTTAAAATTTCTTTGGTTTTAATATTTGTAATTTCACTTAGTTCAAATCTCTCCTTTTTAATTTGTAATTTAATATTTTCAATTACATCATGAGGTATCTGTGTTGTTTCTTTGCCCTGAAATTGTGCTAATATTTCTTTAAAATGATTAATACGTTTATAAGCATAAAAACATACTTCTTTAGGTGGTTCTTTATAAGATGGTTTTTCGTTTTCTATTAAATATGGAACATATCTAAAACAATCGTTGCACATAAGAACACCTTCATCCTCTAATGGTATTAATTCACCTTTAAAACAAAATTTACAAATATCAGTTGGGTAAACATACGCATTAATATCTAAAAACATATCATCAATATTTGAAAGATATTTTTGAACAATATTTTTACCCATTTCTTGTTTATTTTCTTCGTGAACGGTATCTTTAATTTTAAAAAAACTATTTAGTATTCTAGTTTTGCTGTTATTTTGTGGTGTATTTACGATATTAGATTCTTCGTTGGAAATATTTTTTTTGTTTTCAAAATATTCAAAAATATATTTAGAATTATCTAGAAAATATTCCTTTTTTTTATTTTTAAGTTCTTTTATTTTTACATTTATTTCATTCAATTTATCTTTTAATTCCAGTTTCAATTCAATATTCATTTCTTTTGTATTTACCAGTTGCTCTTTAATTTTACTTTTTTCATTTTGTAATTCAGGAATTCTATTATTTTCATCCTTAGCAAACTCATTCATAAATTCTTTATGTTTGTTATCTAATGTTATTGCATTTTTTTTATTAAATTTGATTTTTTTAATTGTTTTTGGCTTAAAAGATGTCATTCAAATTAAATAAATATTGCTTTAAATTAAAACATAAAATTTATTTAATTTAAAATTAACATAAATATATTAATATACCAAAAATCTAAAATAAAATCAAATATACAAGTTTAAACAAATTTAAATTTTTCTTAAAAATATTTAATGGATTTAACAATAAATCTAGAAGATTATTTAGAAACTAATAAAATAACAATAACCCCCATAATGTTTCAAAAAATGAAACTAATTTATAACGCATTAGACGAAGGGTGGAGCATAAAGAAAAAGGATACATCCTATATTTTTACTAAAAAACACGAGAACAAAAAAGAAATTATAGAAGATTCTTATTTATTAAAATTTATGAAGAACAATTTGGAGTTAAATAAAGTGACAGATAAATAACATTACATTGTAATATTTAATTATTTAATTGTTCAATGAAATAATTAAATAATTAAATAATTAAAATTAAATTAAATTAAAATTTCTAAAATTTTTTTCTTTAGCAATTGTATAAAATGGGAGGAGGACTTATGCAACTAGTCGCCTATGGCGCACAAGACGTTTACCTAACTGGAAACCCTCAAATTACTTTTTGGAAAGTAACATACCGTAGATACACCAACTTTGCAATTGAATCAATTGAACAAACTTTCAACGGTCAAGCCGATTTCGGTCGTCGTGTCCAATGTATCATCAGTAGAAACGGTGATTTGGCTTACAGAACTTATCTTCAAGTCACTTTACCTGAAATCAACCAACTTATGGGTCTTGGTGCCTTTGTTCTTGGACAAGGCCAAGGTGTCTATGCTCGTTGGTTAGATTTCCCTGGTGAGCAACTTGTCGCTCAAGTTGAAGTTGAAATTGGTGGTCAAAGAATTGACCGTCAATATGGTGACTGGATGCACATCTGGAACCAA
>Ga0114976_10002190_pt1 | contig 12294 bp, 19 predicted proteins | sample S_130805_EF_Meta_FD_87319 | JGI IMG/M metagenome (GOLD analysis project Ga0114976, IMG submission 87319) | Freshwater microbial communities from Lake Simoncouche, Canada to study carbon cycling - S_130805_EF_MetaG | ecosystem: Environmental > Aquatic > Freshwater > Lake | place: Lake...
AAAAGTAAGAGATTCCTTTGCCACCCCTTAAGGTTTAACGAGTTGCACATAGGAGTAGGTTCATTTGTGGTTCTGTGATCTTGTCACCTTTGTCCATGTTCTTCTGAGCATCCAATGCCCTAAGATTTGTCCAGTGCCAACACTGAGCACGTTGCCTTTCGTCAGTCTGATCAAATGCTGCGCAAGGTATGATGTGGTCAACATGCCAGCGTGTTCCGTAGTTGTCCCACGTCATGCCGCGCTTAAAAGTAGATTCAAGATGATCAGCTAATTGCCTAGTGCTGCACCCTGTCAGATTGTTTCTGTGCTCTGTCCCTCCCTTCTTGACCTTACGCATAATTTCTTTTAGTCGATGCCTAAGGTTGCATTGAACTCGGAATCCTGGGTCGTTCAACTTTCTTTTCTTTGTGGATTTGATTCTGGATTCTTTGTTCTTTTCTGGGTTTCTTATTTTCCATGCGTTTATCCTTTCAAAGTCTCTGACCTTAATCATAGGGTTTTCAGCGTGCCGAATCTTTCTTAGTTCATGAATCCTTTTGTTTCTTGCCTTTTTTTCTTCATCACTGATCGCGTGGTATTTAGCTTTGAGTTTTTCCTTTTGTTCCTCTGTCGTGTGAGGCCTGAATAAACTACCCCAATCAGGAAATACCTCCTTGTGTTGAGTCATCCACATTGCTGCCGTCTCTGCGTTGCCCCACCAGCCGCAAACTGGGGATTTAGCCCGCTGCGCATATCGCCTCCAACTACCGCATGCAGGAACCTTTGCTCTTATTCCTTCCTTACCCCAAGCTCTTGATAATGTGGATTTTTGAATATGTAAAATTCTTGTAATTACTCCCATTCCTAACCCAACTAATGCAAGGCACTTTGAACACTCAAAACCAATCGGCCTTGATTCAAATTTGTTTTTGTGCATGCAATCTTTAGAGCAGTATTTCCCTACCGCTCCTTTTGTAACGGTAAAGAAGTTTCGGCAGCCAAAACACTTCGATCTTCCGCCGCCTTTCGGCTTCGAACATCTCTTGCTCGTTGCATGTTGATGCGTGATGCCTCGCGCTTCTTCTCTGAAGTCGAGCGCCCACCTTTCTGGGAAAATTCCTTGTGATTCATAAAGCATACAATAACCGCTTGTTGTCAAATCATTGGTCGCCTAATAGCTCGCGGATGCGCTTGGCTTGTGCCTCGATTGGCTCGACGAGTGCTAGTGCCTTGGTCAGCCGGTCACGATCCCAGCGCTCGATCTCAGGCGCCATCTTACGTTGCCATAACGCGAACGATTGACAGATTCCCTCGATGGTCACAATCGCCCGGCTCTTGTCCTCGGGGTTGAGCGCAGGCATGACCTGCTTCGGCTCTGGCAGACCTAGGGCCAGCTCCATCTGCATTTCAGCTTCGGCGACGTAGTCAACTCCCCATCGTGCGCTTGCGTAGTCACGCGACTGGCGTAGCCATAGCCGGGATGATGCTCGGCAAAGCAGTATAGTGCGATGCATGTCGGCCCAGTCATCCTCGTTTATGTCTTTAGGGATGTTGAGCGCATCGGGCGCGAACGTGTTGGTTTCGGTAAGGTTCATTTCTTTTGTTTGTTTCTTTTGGCTTCGATCACTGGATTGGTTGCGCTCTTAGCGTAAGTCTTGCGTGTGCCTTGGCGCTTGCGGAATGTGCGATTATCGAACCCACCCACGCCACCGGCTAGCACGTCACGCCATGCTAGGACATAATGCGATACCAGCGCCCTCGTCACGCCTAGTTCTCGAGCGACCTCGGATTGACTATGTGCGCCATTAAGCTCGTCCATGCCGAACGCGATGGCTAAGGCATGCACCTGCACGTTGAGGTTGCGGGACTGTATCAACAGCCCGATCACACTGGCGAGGATCTCTGCCTGCCCTCGGCGCTCGGTGTCTTTGCGGTCGGTCAGGATGCGTCGAGCCACGGCCAGACTAACGCCGTACTGGTCGGCGACGATCTCCTCGGGTAAGTCGATCATCGCTGCCATGTCCGGCTCGTAGCTGTCAGGCGGTTTTTTGTTCATGGCTGACCTGCGGCTGATGTCTGGCGAGATCGTCGAGGTATCGTGCGTGCAACCACGCTGGCGGTGATCGTCGACCGCTCCTCCAGTCGTAGGCTGTCGGCAGGCTGCAACCGATCGCAGCGGCGATGTGTCGAGCGCTGTACGGCTCGATCAATCGCGCGAAGTTGGTCTGAGTCTTAAGTTTCATGCGACGATGGTATCGGGTTGGCAGATTATTGCAATGCCTAATTTGTGAGGCAAATCCATGAAGCCATTGCTGGATGGTTCTGGGGGGTTCTATTTCCGAGTTTTTGGTTTTTTGTTTAATTTGGTTTTCTCTTATTACTATAAGTTATGTTCTTTTAAAATTACAAAGTGGAAAACTTAACCATCTAGACCCCCCAATAAAAATGCATTTGTAAATACACAAGTAATTTTCGGGTTATTCAAACGATTGTTTAAATTTCGGCGGACTGACCCAATATCGCGGCGGTTTGCCAGCCACCGTGTTGTTGGATACGGTAACAAACTCACTGCCTGATCGTGCCAGTTTTGCCAATGCTGAACCCATCGCGCCGTGCCATGTGCAGAGTTGCCGAGCTTGGTCGCGCACGGGTGATTGGCTATCCTCGAGCCTGCCTTGGATGTCGGCGGATGTCAGCTCCCGCGGCAGGTCGCCCCACAGTCCCATGTGGGTCAGAGCGGTGTCGAGCAGATCTTCGAGTCGGCGTGCTGGGCTGTGCGCATCGACAGCATCGGTGAGCGCTGGATCTCGCCACGCCTTAATGCCTGACCGGCTGTCGTGCAGCTCCTCGGGAGTCTTCCAGTCCATGAGTTGCTGCGCGAACGCTGGTAGCTCAGATCGGATGAGCGCCTGGAGTTCGAGCTTGCCCTCGGGTGTTGACGTATCCACCGGCAGTGCCACGCCGATGACGTGCAACAGCGCCACCTTGTCGGCGAGGTCGTTGTCGAGCGGCGGTATGATCTGGAGTGACTCGGGTGTGTCGTTGCAGCAGACGATCACGGCCCAGACTGGGCGCACCGCGATGCTCGATGCGTTGCGCTTGCGCAGTTGGATCACATGCGGGTAAATTGCCTCCTTGAACGATGCGCCGAAATTGCGTCGGCTGCGGATGTCGGTGGATCCAACGCAGTCGTCGACGAGCAGCAACTCAGAGCCGACGAGGTCGTCATTCCACAGCATGCCTCCTGACCATGAGGCATACGGGTTGGCGGTACGTCCACCGAGCGCCTCGGAGACGATCCATGCCAGAAGGCTCTTGCCGCTGTTGATCTCGCCAGCTAGCACCATCATCGGCGATGGGATGTGGCAGTGTGAGCGCACTGCCTTATACCGACCAGCGAGCCACGAGATAAAGACCAATGTCGCGGTCGGATCGGCAAACGCGTTGCCGATAATGCCACAGATCAGCGATGCGTCCCCGGCTATTGGTTGCGGGGTCTTTGCCTCGGACGTGATTAGGATCGGCAGGTCGTTGGTGTCCACTGCCAGCCCCTGAGCGTGACCAGCGATTGCTCCATGCCACTGCACTCCACCATCGAGTTCACGAGCCTTGTACGCTTCACGAGCTGCCATCATCAGATCCTTCGGATCGTCGTAGTCTTTAGCCAGATGCCGCGTCAACCCAGTCAGTATTGGCGAGAGCTTGCTGTACGTCATGAATGCCGATCCAACGCGCACAAGGTACTTGCTCGATGGGCCATCGTAAAAGATGTCCTGTGGATCGAACGACTGCATGGTCGAGCCTCGAGCTGCCTTCGCTCCAGCCATGTCGGCAGCCTCGCGCCAGTCGGCGGCCGGCTCAGGCATCGGCGAGTCGTAGACCGATCGCACCGCATTGATCACCTCGTTGGGCTGGTATTTGCGGCGCAGCGTCGCCTCGTAGCCTTGAAGCTTGGCGATAGTGTCCGCCTCGGTCATGTTGGCGAACCGGCAGTGCCATGCTGCCTGCATGAGCCATGCATGGATGCCCTCGCGTGGTGGCGTTGGGAATGCCGTGCGCGGTGATTTAAGTTTGATGCTAGGCTTCTTTGCTGCCTTCGGCGGGTCTGGCGTACCGATGACCGGCTCAAACACTGCGGAGCGATCTAGATCGATCCATGCGTTGGTATCATGTGATACGAACATCAGGCGGACTGGGTCTTTGCATGCCTCATCGATCGTTAGGTTGTGAGCGCGGAAATGGTTGCGAGCAGCGGCGAACGCTGCCACATGCTCGTCACGAGTCTGGCAAACGGGAATGCGAGCGATGCCCTTGACTCCGTGACCAGATGGCGAGACGAACGCAGCCACGATGCGTGGCTCGGCCTGCAAGATCTCGACGATCTCCTCGACCGTCCAGCCGACGTTGTCAGCGGCATCGAAGTCGAGCTGGAGGTAGCCGCTGTGGCTAAAGCGTCCCTCCTCGATCGCCTTGGCTCGCTTGCCCTCGGCAGTGCCGGAGATGCTGACCGCCTGCAGGTCTTTTTTAGCGACCGCGTAGCCGTCATCGTCGCCAGCAGCTAGGGTCAAGCGTAGCCGGGCGATCTTGGCGGCGAATTCGTCAGATCGGATCGCCTCGATGAGATCGGTGAGTGTTGTAGTCGCCATCGCTGTCGAGGCGGTGGCGGAGGCATAGAAGTCGATTTCGGGATGTTGCATAGTCGTAGTCATATTCAAGAGATTGTCATGCGTTGGAGAGCGCGGACGGCATGGAGCATGCCAGTCTGGGTGTCTGACTTGTCGCGGAGCGCCTCGGCCACCGCGTCGTCGATCGTACCAGGGGCGATAATGCGGTAGATGATCGTCTCGGCGGTCTGGCCGGTGCGGATCAGTCTGGCGTTGGTCTGGACGTAAGTCTCGTGCGAGTAGGTTAGGCTGCACCAGATCGCTATCCGACATGACTTTTGCAGTCCATCGATGCCGTGCGACAGCGACCGCGGATCCGCGACCCAGACGGGTATGCGCCCGGCCTGCCACTCGCCGAGCAACTGCTCATTGAACATGCGTGCCTCTTGGATCGAGTCGATGATGCGGTTGCTCTCATGCTTGAATGCGGTCAAGATCAGCACCGGCTCGTCCTTGTGCTTGTCAAGCAGCGTCCTCAGAGCATCGATCTTGGCAGTGTGAACGGGTAGGACGTTGCGGTCCTCGTCGTATACCGCTCCGCTGGTGATCTGGAGTAGTTTATTGCAAAGAGTCGCCGCGGACGGTGCCGTGATCTCACCGTCGCCGATCTCAGCGAGCATCTCTTTTTGGAGCGTCCGATACTGCTTGCGAGCGTCGGGCGGCATGACGACCGGCACGTCGATCACGCTCGATGCTGGCAGGTCGCTACCGTCGCCGACGATGACCAGCGCGAGGTCAGCGAGTCGGCGGTCGATCTGCTCCTTCGCGCCGGTCACGAGCTTGTAGGTGTATCCCATGTAATCAGCCGGGTAAAAATAGTCGCCCTTGTACTCGCTGAACGACTTGCCCAGTCGCTCTCCATCGTCGAGCATCTTGACTTGCATCCAAAGGTCAAGGTAGTTGTTTGGTATTGGTGTGCCGGTCAGTCCCCAGCGGCGCGGGATCGCGCTGAGACACTTGTGCAGCGCTTTGAAGCGCTTGCTCTGTGGGTTCTTCGCTAGCGACAACTCATCGATGACGAGCGTATCCACTGGACAGCGTTTGGATCGCGGCGGGAACATCTGCTGGAGACGGTTGGGTAGCAACTCGGAGTTGATGAGATAGATGTCCGCAGTGCCATCGAGCCATGCCTCCATGCCCTCGGGTGTCCTCAGGTTAGCCACGCGCATCCAGTTGGTGTGCGCCCACCGCTCGACCTGCGCTGGCCATGTGATCGAGCAGACTCTGAGCGGAGCGACGATGAGTGCCCCTTTGAACTGTCCGCAGGTAGCGAGCGTGTTTAGCGCGGTCAACGTCACCGCGGTCTTACCCTTGCCGGGTGAGACGAACAGCGCAGCCCGATCGTTGGCGAGTAGATGCTCGATCATCGGAATCTGATAGTCGAACGGTTTGAATGTCTCGGTCATTGCCATGGCGCTGTTATCATGTCGATCAGTCGCTGGCCTTTGCCTACGTTGTCGCATGATGTTGCCAAAAAGCTGTGATCGGTCAGCCGGTCGAGCCACCGAGCTTGCAGCGCGGTCGGCTGCTTGCCGTGCGCCTTAAACTCGACAAACAGGATGCGACCTTGGAATAGGAACATGCGGTCAGGCTGCCCCTTCTGATTCTGACCAGACAGCTTCAGCGACAGGCAGCCCTTGCTTTTGGCATAGGCGCAGACTGCCTGCTCGATGGTTGATTCTCTCATAATTGTGGGAGTGCTGGCATCTCGGCCCAGAAGGTGATGTAGTAGTCGATTTCCTCGCATGTATGTGCATCCTGCCAGCCGTCATCTTTGGTGTAGGTCGCCACATACATGCTCTCACCGTCAGTCGCCAACACGACTCGCATCGTGTCTGGATACGGGCCAGCCTGCCACACTAACCATGCAGATGGTGCGCTCATCGGCTCGATACTACTGGCTTTTGAAATGCATGTATGCCGAGTGCTGAGAACACATCGACTGGGTCGCGGCCTGACTCAGCGCAGCCTCGAATCAGCGCCAAGATGGCTGCACGGCGTGGTGTGATCTCGACCAGCGATCGGTCGCGCAGGTAGAGTATGTTGATGTCGACGATGTCGAAGTCCCACGCGAATCTCACGCCCTCGGCGACCTTAGTGGATGCTAGCTCGTCGCTGGCCAGCATGCGTTGCGCTGCAGCGGCGAGGCGGTCTCGCTCAGCTTGTTTGGCTGCGAGTATGTCGCAGATGTGTCCCGTGCTGTCAGCGGCTGCAGCAAATGCCTGAGCAGCCTCACGAGCGGCACGAGCCTCGGCGAACGCCTGTGCCTCAGCGCGTTCTTTCTCGCGCTTGAGTCGAGCAACCTCCTCGGCATGGTCGCCGACAATCCGGGTGATCCGCTTCTCCTCGCCCTCAATGGCGGCGATGAAGTTGTTGGCGGTTTTGTCGATCAACTTGCCGATCCGGTTGACAGGCTCTTTGACGAGCTTGCGTGACTTCTCGACCTCGATCCGCATTGCAGCGAGTCGGCGGCTAACAAACTGAGCGTCGGCGCTCTCGTCGTTGCTGGTCACCTCGGTGATCGTCGCCGCCTGGACTAGCAACTCGAGTTTGCGCTCCTCGGCCTCGGGCGCGATCGTCAGTTGGTATCCATCCCCGGCTAGGATCAAGGCGGTTGTTTCTGTGTCTGTTGTTTTTGTTATCATGGTGTTGTAGTAGGGAAAAAGTTTTTTTTGCTTAGGCTCACGCCGCCGGTGCATATGCAGCATCCGATCAGTAGTAAGCGGCAGGAGTGACGGTAGCAGTGGTCGCAGTGGTCAGTTGGGCAGTTTTTCTCGCGGAGTTTTCTGGCGTTGGCAGCAAGTCGCTCGGAGATGTTTAATACGGATCGTGCTCGGTTGGAGCAGTCGGGTAGTCCCAGAGCGTCCACGGTAGCCGGCACAGCAGGATCGGCGGCAGGTCGCGGCGATCCGGTCTGACTGCCAGCCAGACCACGTCCGAATCCGTGGAGTCGCGCATCACGCAGAGCTGCGACTCGAATGCGTTCAGAGCTTCGTGCCACGTCGTGACCTCGAGGTCGGCGTTGCACGGTGTCATCGGGATTGCCTCGCCGTCCGACCGTGACAAGCTCCTCAGCGCAGCGTCGTGTGCCTTCTGTGCCACCTCGGCAGGTTGCTGCGGGGTCTTGATGCTCAGCACCAGCCCCGCACGACGCTTTCCCAGCGATGGCGGGTCGATGCGGTTGATCGCTGCCTCGAGCATAGGGTCGGCGACTGCATAGGGTTTGTCTAGGGTTTGTATAGGCTTGATTGCGGATTGTTTGGCGGCGATTAGTTCGAGGATAGTCATCTCGCCCAGAAAACCCCACCCCGCTTGCGCAAGGTGAGGCAGTGCATTGTGCCCTTGTCTTCTGTCCCGAACAGAAATTAGTATTGCGGCTCGTCGCCAAGTAGCGCCTGCAGCTCAGTAAGAGCGGCTACTAGCGCAGCGTCTGCTGCCTTGCCGTCTGCCTGAGCTTTTGGCAGCCAGTTTTGGATGAGTGCAGTCACGCCTGCCTCATCGACCGATCCGAGGGATTTTCCCTTGTACTTGCCGATATGGACGACCACCGACTCCCAGCCGGTCGGCGACTCGTCCTTCGTCTCTGGCTGCTTTGCTCCATCTGCCTCGCGGTCGCGGATGCGGATGTATTTCCCGGATGGCTTGAGCGCCTTGTCCTTGTCAGGCGACATGAACGAGATGTTCGCGTAGGTCTTGTCGTCCTTATGCTCGTGTTGGATGATGAGCTTAATGCCGTGGCCGATGAGGTCTTCAAGATCGAACTCATCCAGCTCGTTGAGCGTCAGGTCACGGCCCATCATCTTCTTGAGGTCTTTGCGTAGCGCCGACTTCTCGTTAAGGCTTGGAGTGTAGCCACGCGACCAGATGCAGAATCGGCGGTCGTTGTCCTCGTCGATAGCCTCGGTCTCGAAGACAAGGCGGAACTCGTCTTTCTCGCCGTACTGGGTCATGCGCTTTTTAAGCTCCGTGATGTCGACCAGCACGGCCTTAATCGGGCCGTCGGTTTCTGGGTGCGGGGTAAATGTGCTATTTCTTTTTTCGCTTAGTTTCATTTTGTTTATTGGTTTATTGGAGGAGAATTTAGTCGCAGTCGCAGTCGCGCTCAGGTGGGCTGTCGAGAACCATTTGGCGCACTTGCTCGATTTCGCATTCTGTCAGGTAAATCGACAGCCCGTCGAATGCTGAACGCGCATCGAGGATCTCGACATCGGCATGCTCTGGCGGCTGCCAGTAGGTTGCAGCCACGGCTGGCGTGTACTGCACCTCAACGTCTATCTCGACCTCGCGGATGATGGTGACAATGGTGGTCATGAGATGATGTAGATTGTGATTGCTGCGATTGTGATGGTTGCCATTGCTAGCGTCAGCCATCCTAGGCGGTTTAGGCGCTGGCGGCGTTTGCGGCGTTGGTAGAACTTGATCATGGCTTGATGGTTCATTGTTGGTACATCACGGCTACTACCAGCCAGATTGCTAGGTTAATGCCGACAAAGGCGGCGAGGATGTATTTCATTTGATTATAAAAGAATGCCAAGGGATCGAACCTCGGCTGGTTAGGTTTACAGGTTGCCGCGCAGGGTTTCTATCTCGATCCAGCGATCCAGCCCTGCTTTTACGTCAGATTCATCGGCGCGTGTTTCACAACCGGCGAGAACGAGTGCCTCATTGACCGCGTCGGTTTCGGCGCGAGTATCGAATGTTCCGTTAACGATCGCCTCAGCGAGGTCGATATTGTTTTGCCAGTTTTCAGTGATTATGGCAACAGCGGCATCGCGGACGAGGCTGAGTGGAATTCCGGCGTTACGGGATTCAAAATTTAGGATCTGGCTGATGTCGTAGTTCATGTTCATTGTTGGTATTGGTGTTGGTGTTGGTTAATATTTAAGAAACTTGTGAACTGAGGCAAAAATCCTTTTGTTTTCTGAGCGAGTGGCAAGACCGTAGTCAAGGATGCCAACAGTTTGCTCATGCTTGTAAATCCTGATTCCGATCTCCTGACCTGCTGATAGCGTGATGCAGCGATCGCCGCCTAAAAAATCACATCCGTGAGTTTCGTTCAGGGTTAATAAATTTTTAGCCGTGTACTTAACTCCGGCAATGGTAACTGTCTTTTGTGCTGTCATGTTGGTATTGGTGTTGGTCGTTGTTGAGAGTTGCGTCGTGCAACTGAAAAGACCCTAGGCGATGCCTAAATAAATGAAAAGACATTTCTTCATTTATTTTTACGCAATCGCCACAATCCTATATTCTACGAGGGATGCAGGGCAAAAATAATTTTACCTTTTGCCTCAAAAACTACTGACTCGCCTGAAAATGCATCGAGTCGTAACCCCACTCCACAGCACCTGAAATCCATCCCTCGCGATAAAAACACTCGATGATCTCGAGCGGCATGTTTGACCTGACCGGCCACGCATCCTTGAATCCATTGGTCGATGGCGCTAAGTCGATTGCAGCACCGTACGCATGCAGTGACCATGTGCTGCCGCCTCGCTTTTGGCGGAAATTAAAACAGCCACCAAAGTCGCTGGCAATGCGCATGATCGATTGATCGCTGCCAAGCCGCGAATTGATGTCCTCGAGGATCCGCATGAGTGAATGGGCGCAGTCCTCGTGTACCCGGGTTGTGGCAACCGCTTTGCCTTGGTAGTAGGTCGGAAACGGAAACGTGATTTTGTCCAGATTAGCCTCATTGCCCGGCTGCCCGTAGAATGCTTGGAGCGCCGACTGAGACTGTAGCGGCCATGGCGATGGGTGTGGCATCAGAGCATGCAGGTGAGCTTTGCAAGCCGCAATCGACCTTGCCCCCCAGAATCCATCCGGCTCTGCTCCCACGCGCCTCTGTAACGCCATGATCTCGCTGCTTACCATGACTATTTGCTGGCGTGATATTCGACCTCGATCGCGCCGGTGACCGGCTCGTAACGGACGCGGCCGTTCTCGGTCATAAACTCAAACGCGCCGCTTGATGGAGCGCAGGATGTGCAGAGCGTCATCAGCGCCACGATCGCCGCAAGCGCGATCAGAATCCATATCCCGGGTAGTGCTGAGTCGGTGATCATTTTGATTTAATGTTGATTAGTCCCATGATAGCGAGGCCGACAGTGAGGATGCTGTTTTGCAGCTCCGGATCAAGGTGGATACCGCATGCCATGGCAATTGCGATGAGACCTTTCCAAGTGCTTTCTTCCTTTAGCTTTTCAATTATTGCGTTCATTTCATTAGGTTTTTTGTGATGATTGAGATGGCGGATAAAGTCGAAACGATGATGGCGGTCAACAGCGCGATGGTCTGCAACCACGGGTTTATTTCGGCAGGCACAATGTTGACGATTAACCCGGCAATCGGCGCACCGATGCCATAGAGAAATTTTGTGCCTAGGTCAGTTTGGTCGAAGGGATTCATTTTGGCGTAGCTGTTGTGGTGCGAACTATTTTAGAAATCTTGAACCCTTTGGGGATCGTTGGTGCAGCCGGCACGACGAGCGTTGCTGACGGCTCGCTTTCACCAGCAATGTTCACGCCTGTCACGTTGACGTTGGTGCGAGCGTCTGGTAGTTGCACGGTGATCTGCGTGTTGCTAGTGCTGGCTACAGGCGCGCCATTTACATATAGCGTATATGAGTCCGCATCAGGGCTAGCGTCCCATGCAAACGTCACTGTGCGTTCTGCTAGCGCAGAAGTGGCTAGTGCTAGTGCAATGTAGAGTTGGCGCATCATTAGATTGATGTTACAGCCTCCCAAGCACTACCTGTGTAAAAATTTAACTTTGATGTAGTTGTATTGAGAATTATTGATCCAGCAATAACCCCAGTTAATGCATCTCTAGTGGTTGTTGTATGTGATGCGACGAATGGAATACCAACTTTTGAAAATCCAGAAACAAGAGTCCCCGCAGAAGCGTTCGTTACTCCAGTTCTGACCTCTAAAGCATTTACGGTTTGGCTTGCAATCGTGCCAACGATTAATGCTGATCTCGTTGTACCCATTGTTCCAACCTCTAACGTGGATGTAGGCACGCGAGTTAGCGTTGTGTCCTGCCCCATAACCGTCTGACCGTACTGATCAACTTGACGTATATTTGAATTGGCTAATTTTTCAATAAGGCCCTCATTTATCTGTCCATTGCCAGTAGTTGTGGTTCCAGTAAGACTATAATAATCACCACCTCCATCTTTTCTGTTTAATGAAATAGTGCCAGCTTCAGATAGGGCGTTATAATTTACTCGCCATGATCCCTGAACACCACTGCCTGTAAACTGTGGATATTTTGAGTATGAACCATATCTTTTGGATTTCCATGTCTCTTCTATTTTGCAAGTATCCCAAATCTGTTGTGCTTTATAATTATCACCAGTATAATTTAAATGGAGACCGTCGTGTTTTATATATTGAAGTTGCGAGGTAACTTCGTAACTTGGAAATCTTTTCCTCAGGTCAACAAAATGAATCCGATTAGCGATACAGAAATCTTGTAGTGCTGTGTCTGATGCCGCAACATGGGAATATTGAGCACCAACTGGATGCGATCCCACCATAATAAAATCAACCCCAACCTCGCATGATAGTGGGTGAAAATCAGTAATCGTAGGTACTACAGCAGAACCATTATTTGAGCTTAATACTACCAATGCTGCTGCTGCTCCTGATGC
>Ga0114976_10002194_pt1 | contig 12287 bp, 9 predicted proteins | sample S_130805_EF_Meta_FD_87319 | JGI IMG/M metagenome (GOLD analysis project Ga0114976, IMG submission 87319) | Freshwater microbial communities from Lake Simoncouche, Canada to study carbon cycling - S_130805_EF_MetaG | ecosystem: Environmental > Aquatic > Freshwater > Lake | place: Lake...
ATTGTTTGTGTTTGAAAAACATTTGGATGTTCATGCCGCCAACAAATGGATACCTTGTCTGGTTCCTTTGGGCTTGGTGTTTTTGGTGGCCGGCGGTTTAGAGCCTTGGGCAGCCTTGATGTTTGTCACCTTTTATGGCTTGGGCAATGGCCTGAACACCATTGTGAAGGGCACCGCCATGGCCCAATATGTCAGCCGCGAGCATGTGGGCCAACTCAATGGCGTGCTGGGTGTGCCACTGGCCTTGGGCCGCGCGGTCGCGCCCTTTGCTTTGGGTTTGATGTGGACGCCCGAGCTTGGCTACACATACGGCTTGCGCTGGCTTTTGGTGGCTGGCGTTTTGGGCGTCGCGTGTTTGTGGTGGGCGCAAATCAGTGCTTACAAATTGGGCGCCAACAAGCGCTGAATATCAGTCACTTTTAAATTCTGGCGCTTGGCCAAATCATGCACTTGGTCTTCGCCCACTTTGCCCACATTGAAGTATTGGCTGTCAGGGTGGCTGAGGTAAAAACCTGACACGCTGGCCGCTGGCGTCATGGCCAAGCTTTCAGTCAAGCCCATGCCAATGTCTTCACACTGCAAGAGATCGAACATTTGCTTTTTCACGGAATGGTCGGGGCATGCCGGGTAGCCTGGTGCAGGGCGAATGCCTTGGTATTTTTCAGCAACCAACTCTTCAAGTGAAGAACTTTCTTGCGCGGCATAGCCCCACAAATCTTTGCGCACACGTTCATGCAGGCATTCCGCAAAGGCTTCAGCAAATCTGTCGGCCAAGGCTTTGAGCATGATGGCGCTGTAGTCGTCGTGCGCCGCTTCAAACGCTTGCTCGCGTTTTTCAACACCGATGCCTGCTGTGACGGCAAAGACACCCACGTAGTCTTTGAGTTGCGTTGGATTTGCTTGAGCATCCAATCGGGGTGCCACGAAATCGGCCAAGCACCGGCTGGGTTTGCCGACTTGCTTTTCAGTCTGCTGGCGCAGGCCATGCCATGTGAGCACAGGTGTTTCACGCGCCTCATTGGCGTACAAGGCAATGTCATCGTGGTTCAAGCTGTTGGCAGGGTACAAGCCCATCACACCATGCGCCGTGATCCATCGGCCTTCAATGATTTTTTGCAGCATCTTTTGTGCATCGTTGAACACTTTTTGTGCTTCAACGCCCACCACTTCGTCTTTCAAAATGGCGGGGTAGGGTCCCGCCAAATCCCAAGTTTGAAAGAAGGGGCCCCAATCGATGTAGCGCGCCAGTTCGGCCAGATCAAAATTCTTGAAGACCCGGCGGCCAATGAATTTGGGCGTCGGTGATTTGAATGCGGCCCAGTCTATTGCCGTTTTATTGCCGCGCGCTTTGGCCAAGGGCCACATGGGCGTTTGCTTTTTGTTGGCATGCATCTCACGCACTTTGGCGTAGTCTGCGTTCAGTTCATCGATGTAAGTGGCGGCGTGGTCAGACAACAAACCCTGCGCCACGCTCACGCTGCGTGAAGCATCGGGCACATAGACCACGGGGCCTTCGTAGTGCGGTGCAATTTTGACGGCGGTGTGCACACGGCTGGTGGTGGCACCGCCAATCAGCAAGGGCATTTTGCGCAAGCGAAAGTGCGTATCTTTTTGCATTTCACTGGCCACATACTGCATCTCTTCCAAGCTGGGGGTGATGAGCCCGGACAAGCCAATGATGTCGGCGTTTTCTTCTTTGGCCTTGGCCAAAATTTCGTGACAAGGCACCATGACACCCATGTTGACCACGTCAAAGTTGTTGCACTGTAGCACCACCGTCACAATGTTTTTGCCAATGTCGTGCACGTCGCCTTTCACGGTGGCAATCACAATTTTGCCCTTGGATTTCACGTCTTGGCCCGCGGCCTCTTGCTGGCGTTTTTCTTCCTCGATGTAAGGCACCAAGTGCGCCACGGCTTGCTTCATCACGCGTGCAGACTTGACCACTTGCGGCAAGAACATCTTGCCTTGACCAAACAAATCACCCACCACATTCATGCCATCCATGAGCGGGCCTTCGATCACATGCAAAGGCCGACCGTTCTTGGCCAATATTTCTTGATACGCCTCTTCGGTGTCTTCGGTAATAAAGTCGGTGATGCCATGCACCAAGGCATGCGACAAACGCGCAGACACCGTAACAGGCGCATCAGGCGTACCGCGCCACGCCAGCTTTTGCGAATCGTCTTTGGCAGCGCCTTTGGCGTTTTCAGCCACTTCCACCAAGCGCTCACCGGCATCAGGCCGGCGGTTCAAGACCACGTCTTCCACGCGCTCACGCAAGTCGGGTTCGAGTTCGTCGTACACGCCCACCATGCCCGCATTGACAATGCCCATGTCCATGCCCGCTTGAATAGCGTGGTACAGAAACACCGTGTGAATGGCTTCACGCACAGGGTCGTTGCCGCGAAAGCTAAAAGACACATTGGACACACCGCCAGATACTTTGGCACCTGGCAAATTCTGTTTGATCCAACGGGTTGCTTCAATGAAATCGACGGCGTAGTTGTTGTGCTCTTCAATGCCGGTCGCAATGGCAAAAATATTGGGATCGAAAATGATGTCTTCGGGTGGGAAATCCACCTCGTCCACCAACACGCGGTAGGCGCGTTCGCAAATTTCAATTTTGCGTTGGTAGGTATCGGCTTGGCCTTTTTCATCAAACGCCATGATCACCGCGGCAGCCCCATAGCGTTTGATTAAACGTGCTTGCTGTTTGAAGCCTTCAACGCCTTCTTTCATGCTGATGGAATTGACGATGCCCTTGCCTTGTATGCAACGCAAACCGGCTTCAATGACGCTCCACTTTGAAGAGTCAATCATGATGGGCACACGGGAAATATCGGGCTCAGAAGCGATGAGGTTCAAAAAACGAACCATGGCCGCTTGGCTGTCCAACATGGCTTCGTCCATGTTGATGTCAATGATCTGCGCGCCGTTTTCAACTTGCTGACGGGCCACGGCCAAAGCTTGCTCGTACTCGCCGTTCAAAATCATGCGCGCAAAAGCTTTGGAGCCTGTGACGTTGGTGCGCTCACCAATGTTCACAAACAAAGCGTCGGCGCCAATCGTGACGGGTTCTAGACCAGACAGTTTGAGTGGAGAGACAGCATTAGAAACGGAAGCAGACAACAAAACTCACCCCTTGGATCGCAGGTGAGCGTGGTTTGCAATAGAAAGGGGGTCAAGCCCCGCATTGAGCCCCAAGCCTGACCCGCGGCCGAAATGGCTGGCGGGCTGCAACGCTCCTTGGGAATGTGCGTATTTTAACCACGCCCAAGGAGTTCGAGATATCAATACTGTTTGTAAGGCAAAAATTTGCCCGACAACACCACATTCACGCGATCGCCTTTGGGGTCGGGTTCACGCACAATGTCCATGCTGAAATCGATGGCGCTCATGATGCCGTCGCCAAATTCCTCATGGATGAGTTCTTTGATGGTGGTGCCATACACACTCACAATTTCGTACCAGCGGTAAATCAAGGGGTCTGTGGGTACCGCTGTGGGCAATGAGCCTTTGTAGGGCACCACTTGCAACCACTTTTGCTCTTCAGCCGTGAGGCCAAAAATTTTGCCAATGATCTTGGCCTGTTTGGCATCCAAAGTCATTTGGCCCAAGCAGGCGGCTGTGACCCATTCTTTGGACAAACCCACTTTGTCAGCCACATCGCTCCACTTAATGCCCTTAGACACTTTGGTGCTGATGATTTTTTCTGTGACATCTAAACGGTTCATGAGAGACCTCTTCAATGAAAGTTAATGCGCCTTCGCGCGGGAAACCAAGAAATCAACAATGTGATTTCGAACCTCGTAATAGCCCGGCAAATGGTGAAGTTGCGCGCGCGTTCGATCACGCGGCAAGGGATTGACCACCACCTCAGCCAAACCGCCAGGCACGTAATGTCCCTTGTGCTCGTTGCCATTGCTCATGAGCAATATTCGATCAGACAACAAAATGGCTTCGTCCACATCGTGCGTGATCATGAAAACCGTTTGCTGTGTTTGGCGAACAATGCCCATGAGTTCGTCTTGAATGGTGCCTCGCGTCAGGGCGTCCAATGCACCGAAGGGCTCGTCTAGCAAAAGCATCTTGGGTTGAATGGCAAAGGCTCTGGCAATGCCCACGCGCTGCTTCATACCGCCCGACAACTGGCTGGGCTTTTTGTCAATGGCAGGCAACAAGCCCACCATGTCCACATGCTTTTCCACGTGCGCATGGACCTCGGGTGTTTTCCAATTGGGCCACTTTGACTTCACGGCAAACGCAATGTTTTGACGCACAGTGAGCCAAGGCATTAAGGCATGGCTTTGAAACACCACGCCGCGCTCCAAACTGGGCCCCGCAATTTCACGGCCATCCATGAAGGCATGACCCACACTGGCTGAGTCCAAACCAGCCAACACATTCAAGATGGTTGTTTTCCCGCAACCTGAATGGCCGATGATGCAAACAAACTCACCTCGCGCCACAGAAAATGAAACATCTGCGAACACAGGTTTGTCAGCCTGGTAGGCCTTACCCAATTTTTCAATTTGGAGGAAGTTGGGTTGCGCAAGACTGCCTGCGCGCGCGCTTGGCTCATTCAACATAGCTCACGCCTTTTTGCAGCTTCGAAAAAGCCATGTCTAGCAGCATGCCCACCAGCCCAATGACCAAGACGGCAAAGATCACATTCACCAAAGAAAGGTTGTTCCATTCGTTCCAAACAAAGTAACCAATGCCCGTGCCGCCCACCAACATTTCAGCCGCCACAATCACCAACCACGCAATGCCCATGCTGATGCGCATGCCTGTGACAATGGTGGGCGCTGCAGCAGGCAAGATCACCAAGAACGCTTTGCGCAGTGGCTTGACCTCCAAGGTGTTGGCCACGTTCAACCATTCACGCTTCACAGATGCCACACCAAACGCGGTGTTGATCAGCATGGGCCAGACCGAACAAATGAAGATCACAAAAATACCGCTGATGCTAGAGTCCTTCAAGGTGTACAAAGCCAAGGGCATCCACGCAAGCGGGCTAATGGGTTTGAGCACTTGAATAAAAGGATCAATGGCCTTGTGCATGAGCGGCGACATGCCAATTAAAAATCCCAAAGGCAAGGCCACCATCACAGCCAACAAGAATCCAAGGCCCACGCGGCCCAAGGAATGTGCCAGCTGAATACCGATGCCTTTGTCATTCGGCCCGTTGTCGTAAAACGGATTGGACAATTGCTTCAGCGTCGCCTTTGCCACTTCGATGGGCGGCGGAAAACCTGTGCTTTTGCTGGCACCAGGGTCCTTGCCCATCATTTTCAAATACTCAATTTCTTCTGCAGTCGCGCCTGCTTTGGTTGCTGCGCCAATGGCAGGGCCTTGCGAAGAAAGCTGCCACGCGCCCAAGAAAAAAACCAAGATCAGGCAGGAGACCAAGGCCGCCCGCAAATTCACAGAAAGGGTGTTCACAATCCATCAGCCCATTTTTTGAATGGCAAAAGATTTCAAATACTCTTCTGGTTTTGAAGCATCAAATTCTTTGCCCATGATCTTGTGCTTGATATAAGCAGGTCCTGATGGCACCGTCTGCCCCAAGTCTTTCATGTGTTTGCGTGCATCGGTGATGAGGAAAACTTTTTCGGCAATTTGTTTGTAATCCACATTGCCTTTGATGTAGCCCCAACGTTTCATTTGCGTGAGCATCCAAACAGCCAAACTCTGCCAAGGCATGGGATCAAAGTCGGCTCGATCCGGTACGTTTTGAATCTTGCCTAAGCCATCTGCGAACTTACCCGTCAACACTTGACTGATCACGGCTTCGGGTTGGTTCAAGTACTGTGTTGGCGAGATCACTTTGGCAATCAACTCCCGATTGCCAGGCAAACGGGCCATGGCAGCCGCAGTGAGCACAGCCCTGTAAAGCGCTGCAAAGGTATTGGGGTTCTTTTGAATGAATTCCGTGCTGGTGCCAAAGGCGCAGCATGGATGGCCGTTCCACAAGTCTTTGGTGAGCATGTGAATGAAGCCCACCTCATCAAACACTGCGCGTTGATTGAAAGGGTCGGGGCCTAAGAAACCGTCGATGTTGCCAGCGCGCAAATTGGCCACCATTTCGGCAGGTGGTATCACGCGAATTTGTACATCGGTGTCAGGGTTCAAACCGTTTTCTGCGAGGTAGTAGCGCAGCAAAAAATTGTGCATCGAATAATCAAAGGGCACACCAAACTTAAAGCCCTTCCAGTTTTTAGGATCGCGATTGTCTTTGTGCTTGAGGCTTAAGGTGATGGCTTGCCCATTGACGTTTTGAATGGTGGCCACGTTCATGGGCGTGGCGTTGGCACCGAGCCCCATGCTGATGGCCAAGGGCATGGGAGACAAGAAATGAGATGCGTCGTATTCCTTGTTGATCATCTTGTCGCGAATCAAGGCCCAGCCGGCCGTTTTGGTCACTTCCACATTCAAGCCTTGCTTGCTGTAAAAGCCTAAGGGGTGCGCCATGATGAGTGGCGTGGCACAAGTGATTGGGATGAAGCCAATTTTCAAATTGGGCTTTTCAAGCGGGCCTTTGTCTTGGGCCATGGCTTGCAAGCTGGCCACGGGCAACACACTTGCAATGGCGGCCATGGCAGTTTTCTTGCCCACTGCGCGCAAGAAGTTGCGCCGCTCTTGATCGTGTGGAAACAAGGCCTTCACCAACGTGGCTTCAATGAAGGCTTGGCTGTAGGCTTCAAACTCCGCTGTTTCAGAACGTGCACGCAATGTTGCGGCCGCGGCATCTGCAGCAACTTCAGCGTGGTGATCGGCAGGAGAGTGATCGCGCCCACAGCTGCATTTCAGCATCAAAGGACGATCGGCGTTGTACGGATCAAAGAACTCAGACATCACAACCTCTTTTCATGGAAGACAAGAGGCACTATGCAAACAACGCGCCAACTTTCAGTCGGCCTTGTTTATTTTGTGACTGAGCGGTTTAGCCCTAGCGAAAGATCAAGGTGCTGAAAATATCAGGCATGAAGCGCACCAATGCGGCGCACTGAGCCCGTGTGCGCAGCTCAATTTGGTGCGGGGGCTTTGGCGATGGCACCAACTCAAGCGGCTTCTTTGTAAAACGCCCCAACATGCAATCCTCTTGGCGCAAGGGGACCGACTGCCTTTTGAATCGCGCCAATGTGATCTGGCGTGGTACCGCAGCATCCGCCCACAATGTTGACCAAGCCCTCTGCTGCAAATTCATGCAACAGCCGGCTGGTGACCTCGGGCGTTTCATCAAAGCCGGTATCGCTCATGGGATTGGGCAAGCCTGCGTTGGGGTAACAGCTGATGAAGGTGTCGCCCGCCACTTTGGCCAACTCTTGAATATAGGGGCGCATCAAGGTGGCGCCCAATGCGCAGTTCAAGCCAATGGCCAAGGGGCGCGCATGGCGCACACTGTGCCAAAACGCTGTCACGGTTTGGCCACTCAAGATGCGGCCCGAAGCATCGGTCACGGTGCCGCTGATGATGAGGGGCAAGCGCTCACCACTGGCTTCAAAATATTCTTCGATGGCAAACAGCGCGGCTTTGGCATTGAGTGTGTCAAAGATGGTTTCCACCAACAACACGTCCACGCCGCCTTCCACCAAGGCTTGTGTTTGTTCGTAATAGGCTTTGCGCAAAGTTTCAAAATCCACATTGCGCGCGCCGGGGTCGTTCACATCGGGGCTGATGCTGGCCGTCTTGGGGGTGGGGCCCAAGGCGCCCACGGCATAACGCGGTTTGTCGGGGGTAGAAAACTTGTCACACGCTGCACGTGCCAATGCGGCCGAAGCATGGTTCATCTCAATGGCCAAGTCGGCCATGTCGTAGTCGGCTTGCGCAATGGTGGTGGCGCCAAAGGTGTTGGTTTCAATCAGGTCGGCGCCAGCCGCCAAATAGCCTTCGTGAATATCGCGAATCACATCGGGGCGCGTCAGGCTGAGCAATTCGTTGTTGCCCTTGATGTCTTTGGGAAAGTCTTTGAATCGCTCACCGCGGTAATCGGCCTCGCTCAATTTAAAGCGCTGAATCATGGTGCCCATGGCGCCATCGAGAATGGCAATGCGTTTTTCCAGAATGGCTGGCAAGGCTTTGGCGCGGGTGTAGTTCAGGTCTTTCATGGCGCTATTGTAGAAAATCAAACAGACTCATGAGAATTCGTCACAATTAGGCCTTCACCCAATTGATGGGACAAGCCAACCTCTCTATATTGGACTCATGAAAAAACGTCATTTTTTAGCCCTCAGTGGCTCGGCTTTGTTGTCTGGTCTGACCCCTCACACAACGTTTGCACAGTCCAAGTTTCCTGAGCGGCCCATCCGCGTCATTGTGCCTTTTGCACCTGCTGGCGATGGCGACATCATTGGTCGTTTGTGGGTTAAATATGCCATGGCACACACGGGCGCCAACTTTGTTGTTGACAACAAAGCCGGCGCAGGCGGCGCCATTGGAGCCGCCGAGGCCTCTAGGGCCAAAGCTGATGGTTACACCCTCCTTTTAGGCACCTCTTCCACTCAAATCATCAACCCCTTGGCCTCTGGCACCGCAAGCTACGACGCCCTCAAAGATTTCAGTTTGGTCGGCATGGTCAGCATCAATCCGACTTGCATCGTGGTCAATCCCAGTGTGCCCGCCAACAATTTGAAAGAGTTGATCAGTTTGATCAAGGCCAATCCTGGCAAATACGCCTATGGTTCTGCTGGGCCGGGAACCATTACCAATTTGACAGGCGAGTTATTCAAACTTCAAGGCGGTAAATTGGATGTTCAGCATGTGCCCTACAAAGGCGGCGGCCCTGCCATGCAAGATTTGGTGGCAGGGCATGTTCCCATGATCACCCCCATCATGTCATCCGCTGTTCTTGCACAACACCGTGCCGGTCGTGCACGCATTTTGGGTGTCAACAGCGATGCACGGCTGAAGGCTGCGCCCGACATTCCCACTTCTGTGGAGGCGGGTGTGCCCGACATGCGCGTTCAAGTTTTCAATGCCGTCTTCACCCCCGCTGGCGTGCCGCGCGATGTTCAAGAGTTTTTGCGTGCGACACACAACAAAGTCAGAAACGATCCCGCTTTTTTGCAGGATCTTGAAAAAGCCGGTGCCGAGCCCTTCACTTTGTCGGATCCTGAAAAGTTCATTGCAGAGGAAGTGGTCCGTTGGACGAGCGTGATCAAAGCCACTCAATTCAAGACATCCTGAAAAAATGCTCGCCCTGCTTGGCGAGCTTGCATTGCCTGATAAATGAGGTGCGCTCCAAGATAGCCGTTTGACATGGTGGACAATAGCCACCGTGCCAACCTCTGCCCTTTTGAACCCGCCAACTCACATTCTGAGCGTCCTCAGCGAGGTATTTGGCTATGAGTCTTTCAGAGGGCCGCAGCAAGCCATCATCGAGCACGTCACCAGCGGCCACGACGCCTTGGTGCTCATGCCCACAGGCGGCGGCAAAAGTTTGTGTTACCAAATTCCGGCCATTGCCAGGCAAAGCGCAGGGCAGGGCATCACCATTGTGGTCTCGCCCCTCATTGCGCTCATGCATGACCAAGTGGGCGCCTTGCACGAGGCTGGTGTCAGTGCTGCTTTTTTAAACTCCACACTCTCGCCAGAAGAAACTCAAACCATTGAACAGCGCTTGCGCCGGGGTGAGGTCACGCTGCTCTATGCAGCCCCAGAGCGAATCAATACGCCGCGATTTTTAGCGCAGCTGGATGCGCTTTATGCGCAAGGTTCTTTAAGTTTGTTTGCCATCGATGAAGCCCATTGCGTGAGTCAGTGGGGTCATGATTTTCGGCCTGAATACCGAAGCCTCACCGTTTTGCACGAGAGATTTCCTGGAGTGCCGCGGGTTGCGCTCACGGCCACGGCCGATGCGCTGACGCGAGCAGACATCATTGAGCGTCTTCAGCTTGAAGACGCTAGGCTGTTCATCAGCAGTTTTGACCGCCCCAACATTCGCTACACCATTGTTGAAAAAAAAGATGCCTCGGCGCAATTGCTGCGCTTCATTGAGCGCGAGCACGAAGGTGAGGCGGGCGTGGTCTATTGTCAGTCGCGCAAACGTGTTGAAGAGGTGGCCGAAATGTTGGCCCAAACTGGCATCGATGCCCTGCCCTACCACGCCGGCTTAGATTCAAGCATTCGGCAAAAACATCAAGATCGTTTTTTACGGGATGAAGGTGTTGTCATGGTCGCCACCATTGCTTTTGGCATGGGCATTGACAAGCCCGATGTTCGATTTGTTGCGCATCTGGACATGCCCAAAAACATCGAAGGCTATTACCAAGAAACCGGCCGTGCCGGGCGCGACGGCTTGCGTGCCAATGCGTGGATGGCCTATGGTTTGCAAGACGTGGTCAACCAAAGGCGCATGATCGATGAAAGTCCTGCCGAGGAAAACTTCAAGCAGGTTATGCGCGGCAAACTCGATGCCTTGTTGGCGCTGGCTGAAGCCACAGACTGCCGACGTGTTCGGCTTTTGTCTTATTTCGACGAAGCCAGCGAGCCTTGCGGCAATTGCGACAACTGCTTGAATCCACCCGCCGTTTGGGATGGTACCGATGCCGCTCGCAAATTACTTTCCACCGTTTTTCGCGCCGAACAGCACAGTGGCTTTTCGTTTGGCTCTGGCCACATCATGGACATCGTGCGCGGCAAAGCAACCGAAAAAGTGTCGCAATATGGCCATGCGAAGCTCAGTACTTTTGGCATCGGGGCCAATTTCAGCGAAGTCCAATTGCGTGGCGTCTTAAGACAGCTCATCGCCATGGGCGCTTTGAATGTGCAGGGTCAAGTTTTCAATACTTTGCAATTGACAGAGGGATCACGGGCCGTTTTGCGGGGCGAAGTCAGTGTGCTACTTCGAGAGTCTGTGAGTCAAAAAGCAGAAAAACGCAGCCGCAAGTCTCAAGCCCCTGGCCCAGCCGCCGCCAACTTAAGCCAAGAGGCCTTGGTGCGGTACATCAATTTAAAGGCTTGGCGCGCAGAAGTGGCCAAAGAACACAACCTGCCGGCCTATGTCATTTTTCACGACGCCACTTTGGCTCTGATCGCCAGTGCCGAACCTCAAAATCTCGATGACTTGAACGGTATCAGTGGCATTGGTGCCAAAAAGCTCGAAGCCTATGGCCAAGAAGTCTTGCAGGTGTGCCGAGTTCAGCTAAAATAGCGGGCTAAACTCAATGAGGTTTTTATGTCCGCACACCCCGATTCACACGAGTCTCAAGATCCTGTTGAAGCCATCGTCAAACACATCCCCGTCGTGATTCCCGTCGCCGGCGCAGTTCTGATCTTCTTGCTGGCTTTCATCGCCGTCTTCATGGCCTGAACCCACAGCAGCGTGGGCCTTGGCCAAAGCTGGTGCCCATACAACCCGCCGCATTTGCAGGCGGGTTTTTTTTCCCAAAAATCCAAGCGTCTCTCTTTCATTTCTGGGTTATGCAAGTTTTGCATACATTTTGAGGGGAATTAAAAAATTTCACATCCCTTTTCTTGCCATCGTCTTTAAAATTCGAGTCTGGTTACGGGCCGGTTACAAGCCCGTTTGTCGTTTTTTGAAAAGGTCCCTTTCTAAGCATGTGGTGCAAAGAACGGCCTTTTCAAAAAACGATTTTTAAACTTTGGAGCTGACCCCATGAACTCACCCGTGATGCAGGGCTTGAACCTGAACACCCCCGCCTATGTCAAAAACCCCAAGCTGATTGCATGGGTGGCAGAAATGGCGGCCCTGTGCAAGCCGGCCAATGTGTACTGGTGCGATGGCTCTGAAGAAGAGTACGACCGCCTTTGCCAACTCTTGGTTGACAACGGCACCTTCAAAAAGCTCAACCCCGCCAAGCGTCCCGGCAGTTTCTTAGCTTGCTCCGACCCCTCCGACGTGGCCCGTGTAGAAGACCGCACTTACATCTGCTCTGAGAAGAAAGAAAACGCTGGCCCCACCAACAACTGGATGGCGCCTGCCGAAATGCGCCAAACCTTGAACCCCTTGTTTGATGGTTGCATGCAAGGCCGCACCTTGTATGTGGTGCCCTTCTCGATGGGCCCCTTGGGTTCACACATTGCCCACATTGGCATTGAGCTCACTGACAGCGCCTACGTGGCGGTCAACCAAAAACTCATGACCCGCATGGGCAAAGCCGTGTTTGATGTCATAGGCACCGACGGCGAGTTCGTGCCTTGCTTGCACACCGTGGGTGCACCCTTGGTCAATGGCGCCAAAGACACCACGTCTTGGCCTTGCAACCCCACTGTGAAGTACATCGTTCACTACCCTGAAACACGCGAAATTTGGTCTTATG
>Ga0114976_10002196_pt1 | contig 12283 bp, 13 predicted proteins | sample S_130805_EF_Meta_FD_87319 | JGI IMG/M metagenome (GOLD analysis project Ga0114976, IMG submission 87319) | Freshwater microbial communities from Lake Simoncouche, Canada to study carbon cycling - S_130805_EF_MetaG | ecosystem: Environmental > Aquatic > Freshwater > Lake | place: Lake...
CTCTGCATACTTGCGAGACGGCCGGGGGATCGCTTCACGCCATGCATGACCATGCATAACCCGCTGTATGCCCTCAGGAAGGCCTGTGATGATCGCTGATGCAGCTGCCGGTGGCGACCGCCGCAAGACGCTGGAGGCGATCAGGGACAAACTCGCTCGAGACATGGACGACGCACCCGCTGCTGTGAGCGCGCAACTCGCCGGCCAGCTCGTCAAGGTTCTGGCCGAGCTGGCGGAGCTCGGCAATCCAGAGAAGGTGTCGGCGCTCGATGAGCTTGCAAACCGTCGCAAGGATCGGCTCGCAGCGGCCGGCATTCCTGAACCTGCCAAGCGCCAGACACGGAAGCGCGGGTGACGAAGCCGCCGACCTGGCTGCACTTGCCGGGCTTCGTCTGGACGAATGGCAGCGCTGGTGCCTGTCGGAGATGTTGCAGGTCGATCAGACCGGCCGCTGGTCGGCGTTCGAATGCGCCATTGTCGTCCCACGCCAGAACGGGAAGGGCGGCCTGCTCGAGGCCCGTCAACTGTTTGGTCTGTTCCTCGGCGGCGAGCAACTGGCGATCCATTCGGCGCACGAGTTCCGCACCGCCTTTGAGCATTTCCTGCGGATCACCCAGCTGATCGAGTCGACACCCGAACTCGACCAGCAGGTGCAACGCATCCGACGCGGCGCCGGCGAACAATCGGTCGAGTTGAAGACCGGCGAACGGCTCCGGTTCATCGCCCGATCGTCCGGTTCCGGTCGAGGCATGTCCGGTGACGCCGTCTACCTCGACGAGGCGTTCGCCCTGACCGCACCGATCATGGGTGCCCTGTTGCCGACGATGTCGGCGGTGCCGAACCCGCAGATGATCTACACGTCGTCGGCGCCCAAGGCATCGCAGGCGGTGCTCTACGACCTCGTCCAACGAGGCCGAGCCGGCGGCTCGGAACGACTGTTCTACGCCGAATGGGGCAACCTCGAAGGCGTCGACATCAACGATCGCGACGCCTGGTGCCGGGCCAACCCGGCGCTCGGCATCCGCATCGACGAACGCTTCATCGAAGCCGAACTCGAAGCGATGCAGTCGTTTCCCGACGAGTTCCTCCGGGAACGCCTCGGCGTGATCACCACCAGCGACACCGCCTCGGTGCTCCCGATGCCGAAGTGGCGTGCCTGCCAGGACCAGCACTCGCGAGCCGAAGGCGGCATCGCCGCCTTGTCGGTGGCGCCCGGCTCCACCGCCGCCGCACTCGGCTACGCCGCCCGCCGGCCGGACGGACTCGTCCACGTCGAGGTCGCACGACACGAACAAGGCACCGGCTGGATCGTCGAAGCCTGCCAACGAGCGTTCGCCGATACCGGCAAACCGATCGTCGTCGACCCGAAGTCGCCGTCATCCGGTGTGATCGACCGCCTCGAGGAAGCCGGCGTGGAACTGCTCAAGGTGTCGTTCACCGACTTCGCCCGTGCCTGCGTCGCATTTCAGGACGACGTGCTCAACGAACGCATCCGCCACCTCGGACAGGAACGACTCAGCGCAGCCGTGGCCGGCGTCGAGATCCGCACCTTCGGCGAATCGTGGGTGTTCTCGGCACGGCAATCACCGGTCGACATCACACCGCTGCTCGCATCCGTGCTCGCCACGATCCCGATCCGCGACACCCAGACCGACCAGTACCAGGGCGGGTTCGTTGATCTTGCCGACTTCCTTGACGACTGAAAGGACCGCCATGGGAACCATCCTCCAACTCAGCGGTCTCGCACTGGTCATCCTCGCCGGCGCACTCATCTCCATCCCGGCCGTCATCGCCGCCGTCGGACTGGTCGCCGTGTTCGTCGGTATCGCAGCGGAGCGTGACTGATGTTGCGCTCCCTGTTCAGCAACCAGCCCGTCGAAGAACGCGCCCAGGCGACCACGTGGGGCGAATGGCCCGGCGACAACATCACCGTCACCGGCGCAACCGTGACCGAATTGTCGGCGCTGCAGCTGCTCGCCGTCGCCGGTTGCGTACGGCTCATCGCCGACTCGATCGCCACCCTGCCGATCGACACGTACCGCAAGGACTCCAGCGGGCAGCAGATCGAGGTCGAACCGCCGGCATGGCTCAAGGAACCGACGATCGACCTCGACTTCACCGCATGGTGCACGCAGGTCATTACATCGCTGCTCTTGCACGGCAACGCCTACATCCTCGTGCAGCGCAACACCACCGGCCAGATCGTCGAGATCCCGACCGTGGACCCTCAGTCGGTGCAGGTGTTCCGTGACCGGGGCATGAAGACCTACCGGATCAACGGCGCCGTCTATCCCGGCCAGATCGTCCACATCAAGGGGATGATGCTGCCCGGTTTCGACGTCGGCCTGTCGCCGTTGGAGTACGCCCGCCAGTCGATCGGCCTCGGTCTCAATGCGCTCGAGTTCGGCGCCGACCAGTTCGCCAACTTCAACAACATGCCGGGCGTCATCGAGATCCCCAAGCGTGCCCAGCCGGATCAGATGACCGCGATGGCGCAGGCGTGGCGTCGGGCCCGTCAGAAACGCAACCGTGGCCTTCCCGGGGTCCTCGAGGACGGCGCCACTTGGCGGCCGACCGGCGTCACCAACGAGCAGGCCCAGTTCCTGCAGTTGCGCCAGTGGACGGCTGCCGAGGTGGCCGGCCAGGTGTTCCTCGTCGATCCCGCCGACCTTGGCATCCCCGTCGCCGGCACGTCGCTCACGTACGCCAACCTCGAACAGCGCAACATCCGTCGCGTGCAGGTGACCTTCCTGCCGTGGATGATCCGCATCGAGAAGGCGATCTCGGCGCTGCTCCCTCAGCCGCGCTACATGAAGTTCAACGTCGACGGCCTCCTGCGCGGTGACTCGTCAACCCGCTGGAACATCTACAAGACGGCGTCGGACATCAACGCCGCCGCCGTCGCCTACGGCCAGCCTCCCGTGCTGCTGACCGCCGAGATGCGCGACTTCGAGGACCTCAACCCGGTCGACGCACCAGTGATCGGCCCTGCACCGCTCGACACACCGCCGGCACAGCTGAACTCGCAACCGCCGGTGAACGTGAACGTCAACATGCCCGAGCAACGCTTCGAGGCGCCGCAGGTGCACGTGAACTCGCCGATCGACGTGCACATCCCCGAGCAGCCGGCACCGAACGTGACGATCCGCCAGGAGGCGCCGCAGGTGCATGTGGCGCCCGAGGTGTTCATTGACCGCTCGCCCGAACCGGAGATCATTGAACAGCCGGGCCCGAAGATCACCAAGCGCAGCGTCGAACGCGACGAGCTGGGCCGCATCGCCACCATCATCGACGAGGTCATCTCGTGATCAAGTACACGACCACCATCCGCAACCAAATGTTGGACACGATCACGACCAACGCCGGCGGATCGGCGCTGCTGCGGATCTACGACAACACCGCACCAGGTCGCCCCGGGAACGCCAACACCGCCGTCAGCACCCAGGTGAAACTGGCCGAACTGACCTGCAACGCCACGTTCGCACCATCGGCCACCGGTGGCGTACTCACGCTGAACTCGATCACCGGCGCCAACGCCATCACCGGCGGCACCGCCAACTGGTTCCGCATCGTCAGCTCCGGCGGCACCACCATCCTTGACGGCGACTGCGGCACCTCCGGCTCCGACCTCAACCTGTCGACCCTAACGATCGTGTCCGGCCAGCCGATCTCCATCACCTCGTTCGCCATCACCGAGGGCAACGGCTGATGGCCGACAGCGACGTCCCGATCACCGCCGGGTCGGGCACCAAGATCGACACTCGAACCGTCGGCGCCGGCGTCGATGAGCACCGTCAAGTCGTGGTCATCGGCGACCCGGCCACCGCCACAGCGGTCGGTACCGTCACCGCGACCGGCGGCCTGCGTGTCGAGCCGTACTTCACGAACACGCTCGGCACCGGTGTTGCCGGATTCCAGCAGGAGGACCAGCCGCACGTCGACGGCCACGCCGGCGTCATGATGCTCGGCGTCCGCAACCACTTCACCGGCAGCAACACCGACGGCGACTACAGCGCATTGTCGGTGTCGTCGTACGGCGACCTGCACACCGTTGCCCGCCGTGACCTGCAACGCATCTCGGTCGCATCCGGTTCGCTGACCACCGCCACCACCAACTATACGGCCGGCGACCAGCTCGGCACCCAGTTCATCATCACCGGCGCAGCTCGAGGTTCGATGAGCGGTGGTGCGATCGTCGGCGTCACACTCATCGACGCAGGCGACAAGATCGGCGCAGTCGACGTCGTGTTCACCGATTCGGCGATCACACTGGCAGCCGACAACGCTGCCTACGCCATCAGTGACGCCGACGCCCTCAAGGTGGTCGGCATCGTGCAACTGGCTGGCGCCTACGACATCGGCAACAACCGTGTCGCCCAGGCACAGAACATCTCGATCCCGTTCATGACCTCGGGCGGATCGGCGCTGTATGCCGGCCTGATCACCCGTTCGGCCAACGGCACCTTCGTCGCCGCCACCGACCTGCAGTTGATCACCTACGTCGAACGGTACTGAGCCATGCCGCTCACCTTCGGCGCAGCCACCAGCGATACCGCAAGCATCGTGGGAACCTCGTTTGGGGCCACCGGTCAGGCCGGATTCATCGCCGGCTGGTTCTACCCAACAACGCTGACCGCAGGCCGCTACTGGTGTTCAATGGGCGCCAACTCGGCCACCGCCAACTACGGCGTGCGGGTCGGTTCCACGACTTCCACCTTGCAGCTGTCATCGGCGACAGCGACCACCGCCGGATCGTGGACCGCCACCGCCGACTCGACCGTGTTCCCGTCCGGTGTCACGGTCAACCAATGGCACTTCATGGCCGCACTCGTCTCAATCGTGACCGGCCCGACCATTGCTTGGCGTGTCTGGCTCGGGACCGAGTCAATCGCACCGACACCCATGACGATCGTCCAGAACACCGCTCCAGCCGGGGCGTTGTCTACATCCGTGAACCAAGCGCTCGGCAACCACATTGCCAGCGGAGGCACCGCCGCATTCCAAGGCGACATCGGGATGGTCACGTTGATCCAATGCACCTCCGGCGTCAACGCTCCGCTGCCGATCGCATCCGCCGGGACGATCGCCACCGACGAAGCGCTACTCATCGAGCAGTCGTACGTGCTGCCGCTGTGGCTTGGTCAACATCCCGGCCACTACCCAAGAGACGGCGCCACCGCCGCCGACTGGATCATCTGGGCAAACCGGCACGCAGCCACCTACGTCCGTCAACAGTTGTCGGCAACGGCTGCTACAACAATCGCTCGAACAGACGGCACATCCTCCGGCCTGACGGTCTCGCAGCGTGAACAGCCTCGCCTCTCGGACATCTCCGCCAACGTGAGGCTGCCCTTAGTCAGGAGATAGCCGATGTCGCTGCTACTCCTGTTCGGCGGCGCAGCACCATCCTCCGTCACCGGCACCAGCTCAACAACAAACGCCAATGACACCGCCGTCGCAAGCGGCACGGTCACCATTGTCGGCACCAGCTCGACGACCAACGCCAACGACAGCCTGTCGGCAAGTGGCACGGTCAGCGCCGCAACCGTCACCGGTACCTCGGCCACCACGAACGCCGACGACACTGCCACCGCAAGCGGCACGGTCACCATCGTGGGCACGTCGGCCACGACAAACGCCAACGACACCGCGTCAGCGGCCGGTTCATCCGGGACGCCGGCACCGGCTGACGACGCCACACACACCGGGTTGCGCCGGCCTCATGCGAAACGCCGGCCCGAACGTCAACTGCCCGTCATCCTGCCCGCCATCACCGGCGTCGGCATGACCCACCACCTCGACGACCGGCTGAGGGCCGACGGTCTCGTGGACCCGTACAACCTCGTCCTCGAGGACGAGGAACTTCTGCTCCTCGTCTGATCGGAGTCATATGACCCTCGCCGAACGCGCCGCCCGCACCGAGCGGGAGACCAGGTCGTTCACCGCCACCGACATGGTGATGCGTGACATGAACGACGGCTTCACCTTCGAAGGCATCGCCTCCGTGGTCAACACCGGCTACCACGTCCGTGACCAGTGGGGTGACTACACCGAGACCATCCTGCCCGGTGCGTTCAACCGCACCCTCAAGCAGAAGGCCGACGTCCGTCTGCTCGTCAACCACTCGGGCGTGCCGCTGGCCCGCAGCAAGTCGGGCACCCTCAAGTTGAGCGCCGACCCGAACCTGCGGGCCACCGCCACCCTCGACCCGTCTAACCCAACCGTGCAGGAAATCCGCTCGGCCATGAACCGTGGCGACCTCGACCAGATGTCGATCGGGTTCCGTGTCCGCGACGAGGAATGGTCGTCGGACTACAGCCAGCGCTCCATCAAGGAGATCGAACTGTTCGACGTCAGCGTCGTCACCTACCCGGCCTCGCCGACGACCAGCGCCCAGCTGCGGTCGTTCGACGCGTTCATGAGTGACATCACCGACGTCGACATGACCAAGGACCAGATGCGTCGCGCCGTGCGCCACCTCGAGCGCCGCTTCGCCGACGTCTGGAACGAGGAAGTCGAGTCGTGGCTGGAGATCGCCCTCAAGGCCCGCTTTGTGACCAGCCCACTCGGCATGGTCGACATCGAGGACTTCAACGACAACCAGGTCGTGTTCTGCCTGTACGGCACCGAGGTCGACGGCACCTGGCAGCTCGGCTACAGCCTCAACGCCGACAACACCATCACCCTCGACGATGCCGACCCTGTCGCCGTGAACGAGGTCGTCACCTGGGTGCCGATCCGTTCCGCCAACGAGTTCGAACAACGTGATCGCGCCGAGCGCGAAGCGTTGGACCGCAAGATCGCCGCCCGACCCGCTCTGGTCTGACGGCTCCCACATCGAACCCGGAGCGCGCCACCCGGAACCGCACAGCGGTCACCACGGGCGTCGCCACCACGTCGATGACACCCACAACAACAACACCTCCCGAAAGGACGTGAACCATGGACATCCGTAGCCATGTGATCGCGCTCAACGAGGACCGTGCCCGTGTCGTCGAACAGCTCCGCAGCGAGCTGGACTACACCGCCGGCCGTGAGCGCACCGCCGAGGAAAGCCAGAAGATCGCTCGCCTCGACGCCCGCATCGACGAGATCGACGCCGAAGTGCGCCAGTTCGTCGCCCGTGAGACCCGCGAGCAGGAAGCCGCCGCCCTCCGCCAGCAGACCCTGTCGGTGTTCGGCGAGGCCCGCACCGCCCACAACGACAAGGTGCACGGCGATGCCTTCCGCCAGTGGCTGACCCACCGCACCGGCGACTTCGAGATCGACATCCAGCGCGCCATGAAGGAGCGCCAGATGCTCCGCGCCGGTGCCTCGCCCGAGGAAATCCGTGCTCTCGCATGGGACGCCACGAGCGGTTCGCTGGTCGTGCCGACCACCATGGCCCGCAGCCTGTTCGACCTCCTCGAGGCCAACATCGCAGCGTTCCGCATCGGCGCCACCGTGATGAACACCTCGACCGGTGAGAACATGCAGCTGCCCCGTCTGCAGACCCACGGCATCGGCACCCAGGTGTCGGGTCAGGGCACGACCCTCGCCGGCACCGACCCGGTGATGAACCGTGTCAACCTCAACACCTACAAGTTCGGCCAGCTCGTGCGCGTCAGCAACGAACTCGTCAACGACGCAGCGTTCGACATCTCGTCGTGGCTCGGCGGCGATCTCGGCTACGCCCTCGGTCGTATCGTCGACGCCGACCTCGTCGTCGGTACCGGCACGAACGAGCCCACCGGCATGACCATCCTCGCCGGTGCGGGCACCAACGCCCCGATCAAGACCGGTGGCTCGCTCATCGCTCCGACTGTTGAGAAGTTCATCGACCTGCAGTACTCGGTGGCGGACAGCGTCCGTCAGCGAGGCTCGTTCCTGATGCACGACTCGGTCGCCGGTTCGATCCGCAAGCTCCGTGACGGCGCCGGCGGCACCATCGGCGCCTTCCTGTGGGAGCCGTCGCTCACCTCCGGCCTGCAGAACGGTCAGCCCGACCGGTTCCTCGGCAGCCCGGTGTTCTCGGACGTCAACTGCGCGCAGGCCGGCTCCAACGCCATCCTCGCCACGTACGGCGACTTCTCCGAGTACGTGATCCGTACCGTCGGGAACCCGGTCATCGAGTCGGACGCCTCGCGCTACTTCGACACCGACGAGACCGGCTTCCGTGGGAAGTGGCGCGTCGGCGGCAACCACCGCCAGGTCAGCTACCTCAACACGCTCGTCCAGAACGTGTGACCTACCCAGCCCTCGCGGCTGGATGATCCCCAGGCAGGGGGACGCCCTCGAACGTCCACGCGACGTTCGAGGGCACAAACCTGCCAACCACCTGGTCGTGGCCGGTGGCGTCCTCCAGCGTCACCGGCCACCGGCCGCACCTGCCACCCCTGCCAAAGGAGCATCTATGCCCGTGCACACCGTGCCACGCAACCAGCTCGCCGCCGAGCTGCACCGCATCGCCCGACACGAACACGTCGTCACCGTCACTCAGGACGGCGACCAGTTCGTCATCGTGACCGAACCCCGCGCCTCATATGAGACTCGTCTCGGATCGGTCACACACGCCGCACGCATCGGCGCCACATGGGACCGTGACCCGCTGCTGCACTCGTTCCTCACCGACCAGATCGTCACCGACGAGGTCGCCCAGTGAAAATCCTGCTGCACTCCAACTCGGCCACCGTCAAGACCGGCTATGGCGTCCAGATCGCTCTGCTCGCCGACCGGCTCACCCGTGACGGCCACCAGGTCGCCATCTCGGCAACCTACGGCGCACCCGCCGCCACCGGCCTCACCACCTACACCACACCGGCCGGCCACAAGGTGCAGGTCTACCCGTCTTGGTTCCTCGTGTCAGGCGACGACGTCATCTGTGCCCACGCCAAGCAGTTCTTCGGCGCCGACGAAGGCTGGATCATCCCGCTGCTCGACGTCTGGTCGCTGACGACACCGAACCTGAAAGAGTTCAACGTTGCCGCCTGGGCACCCGTCGACCACGACCCGGTGCCGAACATGGTGCTCAAGTTCTTCGAACGCAGCAACGCCCGCTGCATCGCTATGTCCAAGCATGGTCACGGCGAGTTCGCCAACGCCGGCCTTGAGCCCGCCTACATCCCGCTCGCGGTCGACACCAAGGTCTACAAGCCGACGTTCACCGCCGTCATTGACGGCCGTGAGGTCGACGGTCGAGAGTTCCTGCAGATCGACCGCAACGCGTTCGTCGTCGGCATGGTCGCGATGAACAAGGACCCGAACGACAGGAAGTCGTTCAGCGAATCCTTCCAGGCGTTTGCCCGGTTCCATCGCAACCACCCGAACAGCGTCCTGCACGTCCACTCCGAGAAGTCGGGCACTGGGGGAGGGATCAACCTTCCCGAACTCGCCCAGTGCTGCGGCATCCCCGAGACGGCGATCCGGTTCACCAACCAGTACGCCTACATGATCGGCTTCCCCGCCGAGCTGATGGCGTTGATGTACACGGCATTCGACGTGCTGCTCGCCCCGTCAAGGGGCGAGGGGTTCGGTGTGCCGCTCATCGAGGCACAAGCCTGCGGTGTCCCGGTGATCACCTCGGCGTTCACCGCCCAACAGGAGCTGGTCAACAACGGCTGGCTCGTCTCCGGACAGGCCTGCTGGGACGGCCCGTCACGCTCCTGGTATCAGGCACCGAACGTGTTCGAGATTGAACGGGCACTGGAGAAGGCGTACGCCGCCGATCTCGGCGCGATGCAGGACGACTGCATCCAGTTCGCTGCCGGCTACGACGCCGACCACGTCTACGACACCTACTGGCGCCCATACCTTGCGTCGCTGGACACACGGCCTGATCCGACCAAGCCGGTCATGGACGACATCACCGTCCTCGTCCCGGCCGTCAACCGGCCCGAGAACGTCGCCCGACTGGTTGACTCGTTCAACGCCACCAACGACGGCACCGCACATCTGCTGTACATCGTCGAGTCGAAATACCACGCCCAGATCGACGCCCTCAAGGCAGCCGGCGCCGGCTACATCATCGCCAGTCGTGGCACCTCGTACGCATCCAAGATGAACGAAGGGTTCGCCAACACCATCAGCGACTGGGTGTTCCTCGCCGGCGACGACGTCGAGTTCACACCCGGCTGGATCGAAGCGGCCCGCAAACTGTCCGACCGCTACGACGTGATCGGCACCAATGACTCCGAACCCGGACGTAGCCGCAACCCGCTCGTTGCCGCCGGCAAGCACGCCGACCACTTCTTCGTGCGCCGCAGCCACGTCCTCGAGGACGGCACCTCGCTCGAAGGGCCCGGCATCCTCTGCCCGGAGGCGTACTACCACTGGTACTGCGACAAGGAAATGATCCAACTCGCCAAAGCCCGAGGCGTGTTCACACCCTGCCTCGACTCGGTGGTCATCCACCACCATCCCGGCTACGACGGTCGCGAAGACCTGCGTGCGAAGGACCCGACCTACATGAAAGCGGTCGAGTTCTCCGAGATGGACGAGATCGCGTTCAAGCGTCGCGCCGGCCTGATCGAACAGCACCGCACCGTCAAGAAGGACATCTGGTCATGAACCGACGTCCGTTCATCATCGACGTGTTCCCGTTCAACAACGAACTCGACATGCTCCAATGCCGGCTCGAGGAGATGTCGTCAGCGGTCGACTGGTTCATCGCCATCGAAGCCGACGTCGACCATCAGGACCATCCCAAGCCGTTCCACCTGAGCGACAACCTCAACCGGTTCGCCGCCTGGTCGGACCAGCTGATCGTGATCCGAGCGACCGGGATGCCGACAGCGACCGACGACCCGGACCCGTGGGCACGTGAACTTGCCCAACGCGAATACGCGATGGAAGGGCTCCGCCGGATCAACAGCCAGCACACACTGCAGGACGACGACATCGTGCTCCACGGCGACGTCGACGAAATCTGCCGTGCCCTCCACGTCCGCAACGTCCGCCCACGAACCGGGTTCGTCACGTTCGAACAGCGGCTCCACTGCTTCGCCGTCGACTGGCTCCACCCCGACCCGTGGGGCGGCACCGTCGCCGCGACGCTGCGCCAGTTGGGCGGCCTCGGGCAGTGGCCGTTCCAGAAACTGCGGAACACCCGCAACACCAACCAGGCGCTCGCCGACGCCGGCTGGCACCTGTCCTGGCTCGGCGGCAAGGAAGCGGCGCTTGCCAAACTCGGATCGTTCTGCCACCCGGAAATCGCCGACCGCACCCTCGTCGGACTGTCGACCGACCTGTACCTGCGGGAAGGGTTCCATGTCGACGGCCGGCGGATGGAACCGGTCGACGTCGACGAGTCATGGCCGAAGATGATCGCCGAGCGTCGCTGCCCGGAAGTGTGGTTCCGCCCGCGATGAGTTTCTTCACCGAAAACTGGTTCCACAACGAATCCTGCGACCGACTCGCCCAACTCGCCCGACAGGTCGACCACATCCCCGGTGTGATCCTCGAGATCGGATCGTGGGAAGGCAAGTCGACCTGTGTCCTGGCAAACGCGATCCGGCCCCGGACCGTGCACGCGATCGACACCTGGCAGGGTTCGCCCAACGAGATCTCCGCCGAACTCGCCGCCGAACGGGACGTCCACGCCACGTTCGCCAACAACGTCAAAGTGCTCACCGGCGGCAACGTCGTCGAGCACCGCATGAGCTGGCGCGAGTACATGGCCGGCCACGGCGGTCCGATCGCCCTCGTGTTCATCGACGCCGAACACACCTACCGTGAGGTGTACGACACCATCACAGCGGTACTGCCGTTCATGTCACCCGGTGGCGTGATCTGCGGCGACGACGCCCACCACCCGCCGGTCGCTCGGGCCGTCATGGAACTCCTCCCGAAGGACGAGCTGCTGCAGGGCGGGAACGTGTGGTCGTGGACGACACCAACGCTGGCGACCCACTACGACCGGCTCGCCCGCACACCGTCGGACATCTACCTCCACCTGCCACGGTTCGTCGGCATGGTGAAGGCCGGCCAGTGCACCAAGGTCCTTGAGCTGGGCACCCGCACCGGTGTCTCCACCGTTGCTTGGCTGCACGCCCTCGCCGAGACCGGCGGCCACCTGTGGTCCGTCGACCTCGACAGCAGACCGGCGATCGGCGAACACCGGCACTGGACCTACATCCAAGGCGACGACACCAACGAAACGGTCATCGCCCAACTGCCCGGCCCATTCGACATCTGCTTCATCGACACATCGCACCACTACCAGCACACGCTGTGGGAACTGCAGCGCTACATCGGGCTCGTCCGTTCCGGCGGGCTGATCGTGTTGCACGACACCGAACTGCCGGTA
>Ga0114976_10002198_pt1 | contig 12275 bp, 4 predicted proteins | sample S_130805_EF_Meta_FD_87319 | JGI IMG/M metagenome (GOLD analysis project Ga0114976, IMG submission 87319) | Freshwater microbial communities from Lake Simoncouche, Canada to study carbon cycling - S_130805_EF_MetaG | ecosystem: Environmental > Aquatic > Freshwater > Lake | place: Lake...
AAATTCCCCCGTACCAGTGCCATTACTTGTTTTGGTAGACAAGGCAACCGTTGGGTTCTGGCTGGTAGACCAGATTACTCCACGGGCAGATACCGTTGCTCCGCCATCAGCAGATACATTGCCACCGCTATTTGCTGTTGTTTGAGTTATTGCACTTATTGCAACGGTTGTTAATGTAGGTATAGTAATAGTTTGTGTTGTACTTGTCTTAAAGGACACCTCGTTTCCATAAGCAGTACCCGTGCTGTTTGTTGCATAGGCTCTTACATAATAGGTGGTATTGGCAGTGAGACCTGTAATGTTTGAAGTAAATTCACCTGTACCTGTGCCATTACTTGTTTTGGTGGACAAAGCAACCGTTGGGTTCTGACTGGTAGACCAGATTACACCACGGGCAGATACCGTTGCTCCGCCATCAGCAGATACATTGCCACCGCTATTTGCTGCCGTTTGGGTTATCGCACTTATTGCAACGGTTGTTAGGGTAGGTAAAGTAGTAGTTTGTGCTGCACTTGTTTTAAATGACACCTCATTTCCATAAGCAGTACCTGAGCTATTTGTCGCATAGGCTCTTACATAATAGGTGGTATTGGCAGTGAGATCTGTGATATTTGCAGTAAATTCACCTGTACCTGTGCCATCCAAAGTTTTTGAATTACTTATAGTAGGATTCTGAGAAGTATGCCAACACACTCCACGAGCTGTAATAGATGTTCTCACATCAACAGTTATCAAACCACCACTTTTGGCTGATGTGGTCGAAATTTCGGTAACATTAGTTGTTGTAATTGAAATTTTTACCGTAGGATTAATGTTTTCTGAGGTTTTTGAGCAACTATAAAAAACATAAATTAAAATAATACAATACTTTTTCATTGATTTGGAAATGCTTAATTATAAATAAAATGATTAAAAGAAAAACACAATTATTTTATTGTGTTTGAGCATTTAAAAAAATTCCTGACCTCACCCCTTAAATACCTATTTTATTTGTTCTCAATGCTTTTCAGGCTTTGTAAAATGGTAACTTGTTTTTTTTGATAAAAGGAAGAGGGTATAGGTTAAGATTTACTAAGGTTACAACAGCATAGGTTTTAGTGGAGTCTCTTTAAACAATGTATAAATTTAAGTACATCAATGTAAAGCGGTTTAATAACTTCGCCTTTAGAAGTAATTTCAATTGCTTCATTTATCCATTCTGGTATTAGAATGGATATCCCGTTTTAACATTGTGAAAAGGGTGAAAATTAACGCAGTAAACAAGAAGCCAAGAAAAAAGCGACTTCAAAAGAAGTCGCTTTTTTCATGGCTAATTTTTTTATTTTCTGGTATTAATCCAGGCGGCGAGTTTGCGAATATCAGTTTTAGGAACATGACCCATAGGAGCCATTGGGGTTGCAAAATCGGGCCAGTTTTCAGGTTTCGGCGCAATAATTAAGGCTTCCATCTGAGCAACGGTATATTTTCGTTTAGCTATTTCAGCAAAAGAAGGTCCGACGGCACGTTCTTTTTCCTTATGGCAGGCATTACAAGTATGTTTTGTAAGCAAAGCCATTGCCTCTTTGTCAGAAATTACGGCGCTGGAATTAGTGGATGAGCTTGGTTTTGGAGAACCCTTGGGTGCTGCTTCTTTTGTTTGATTATCAGGCGTATTCATTAGTTTTCCGGCGTCAATTCTTTCTCTTTCAGCTTTTGATTTTTGGGTTACAAGGGTAATATTTGCTTTATTACCGGAAGGAATCGCGTTTAAGGTATAATAAGCTGTTTTATGCAATAGCGGCAAGCTTTCGTTTTGAGAAAGAACACCTTCAGGTACTACCGCATGTATGTAACCCGCTCTAAGTGCATCCACGACGATTCTTACCTTTATTCCATCTTCAGAGACGATAGCACCTCTGACAGGATTTTCACCTATATTAACCATAGGGCTGCCATATACAGGATGGTATTTATAAGTAAAACTACTTACGTCATAATTATTAACATCGGCAGCTAATTTTTTATTCACGGGAAGGGTAAACTCAATCTCAAATCCGTCAGGCATAGCCTTCACTGATTTCATTTCAAAAGGCATTTTACCTGTAAAAATAAGTCTTTCAAGGCCAAACGCTTCACTACCAATTGATCCCCAACCTCTATTTGTTCCGCCGACAAATAAGCTATGGTCATTTCCCCAGGACATTCTCAACACTCCTGATCTGAATCCTGAGCGAAAATCGAAAGCAGCACCTTGATATTGACCATTTACTTTTTCAAGAAAAACCCTGGCTATTTTCGACATTCCCTGATCACCGACAAAAAGTTGTCCAGAAAATGGACCGAAACCTCCCCGGGTTTCATCGGCGATAATTTCAGAGGTAGAAACGCCTAAAACACCGTGAGGAAGCCAAACTGCTGGTGGTTTTATACCTTTTCCGGGTATTGCTTTACTCATATCAAAAATAGTAGTTTGAGGTAAAGCCTCTTTTTCAACATACTCGGGTTTAAGTCTCGGATTATCACGTGGATCTACCAGAGAAAAAATTTCTTCTTTCCTCATTTTTACGGGTGAATTGGGTTTGTCGGCCCAAGCCAGAGAAGCGGGATGCCCTAAAAAATCACCTTTTTCCACGTGAGAAATGAAACCTGAACCTTGCCAATCCCCTTGATTATCGCCGTAAAAAAAATCACCATTAATCATTCCAATACCACAGGGAGAGCGCATACCAGCGGCAAAAGGCTCCATTTTACCGTCGGCACTTATTTTCATCGTCCAACCTCTCCATGGAACGAGTGATTTTCCTGCCCACCAGTCAGAGCTGCCAAAGGCAACATTTGCCGTCACATAAAAAGAACCATCAGGACCTATTTTGGGTCCGTAAGAATATTCATGATAATGACCTGAAATGGGCCAGGAATAAACAGTTTCGTATTTGTCTGCCTTTCCATCATTATTTTTGTCCATCAGGCGTGTTAATTCACCACGCTGAGCACAATAAATGATATCATCCTTTATGGCTAAGCCTAAGATTTCATGCAAACCCGTCGCAAATTTCCGGAAATAGGGCTTACTTGAATAAGGACTTTCCACGATGTAAACATCTCCCCGCCTGGAGGAAACTACCACATTGCCATTTGACATGGTTGCCATGCCGCCTGCCTCCAATATAATACCCTCAGGAATAGCTATTTTTGCTATTCTGTAGTAATCGTTTTCTGTTGGATCTTGAGCAAAAACAGAAAATGAGTATAAAAAAAGTAGAATTAAAAGATTGCTTTTCATGTTATGGTCATTGATGATTTACCAAATAATTGAATATTGAACTTTGTCTGAAGCTGGAATAATTAATGCTTTTTGATTATCTCCCGTTTCAATCGTTGCACCCGAGACTTCGATATAATAGGCTTTGCCATCTATAAGGTATCTGTTTTCCCCCGTTTTTATAATGTCACTGCCCACGGCAAGTCGACATACCTGATTGGGATTAGGATTTTTTATCGTTAGCGTTCTTTGGAAATGCTTTTTATTAATTATAACCGTTTTGTCAAGAATATCAGCACCATCGAGCATATAATTGAAAGTTGGTATATCCTCACTGTCAAGTTCGTATCCTTTTATAAGTAGATTTTCACCTAAATTATCCTGACTAAATACGGTTGATTTACTGGTAAAAAAAGCATGAGGAGAAAGCGTTAAAACAGCACCTAGGGGTCTGGACGAACCATCGCCACGATCGTCCCACATTGGGGTAGTATTTAAAAAATTTCCTTTCCAAACCTGAACTAGATTGGCATTATCCAGATCAAAGGTGTAATGCAATTTATCAGGACTTCCCACATTCACTGAATGGACTACTCTTTTTATTCTTTTACCATTTTTCATTACATCCATGAAGGAACGAAAAACTCTGGGTGTACTTGCATCGAGGGTAATTTCCTCATTGGTCGATGTCGATAAATAAGAGCCAGTGCTATGAAGGGCGGTATTTCTGAAATTTGGACCGCTTATCCAAAAGCCCAAATTATTATTTACACTTTTATTTGTTTTAATTTGAATTATTTCAAACGGAACTTTTCCTGCCGGCAAGTTAAGCAGAAGTGTTCTTCGATAATTATCTTCCTCTTTGGGTTCAACAAAAACCTCTTTGCCATTTATCTGAATAAAATACTTTCCTTTAATTTCAAATTCAATTCTATGTTCACCAGCGGTGGGAATATTCAGCAACGTTTTTAAACTATTTGCAAATTGAGAAGTATTTGAGGTAAGATCCCAGGTAAGTTTATCTGCAATTCCCGTTACCTCAGGTTTTTTAGCTGACAATTCTTCGCGACCTTTAAATTCCCCAAAGTAAACCTGATAATTAACAGGATCTAAAAAAGCTGGTTTGTCACTCTGGTCTTTTACACTGAAATGTCTAAAAGCCACTGATCCATGATCTCCTTGTATAACAAAAGGACCTTTTTCTGTTTCCATTTCAGAGATTGAACCACCTGTAGGACCGCTTAGACTTACATTTTCATGAATGATGGCACCGTTAAGCTTAATTTGAATCATTTTTGCATCCGATATTTTTTTTCCATTACCATCAAACCTTGGCGCTTGAAAAGAAATATCTATGTGTTGCCATAATCCGGGAGCCAGACACGCATTTACCCTGGGTGCATAACCTTCGTAAGTTCCTCCTGGTTTGCCTTGCTTAAATCTTTGATAGATGCCACCACAATCTGCGGTCGTAGGATTTAAAACACCCCATGAATCCAACAATTGAACCTCATATCTACCCTGTAAATAAAATCCGGAATTAGAATGAGCAGACATCATGAAATCAAAGCTGATATCTACATCGCCATATTCATTTGCCGAATGTAGATTTGACATATTACCTTCAGAAGGTAGATTTACCAAAACACCTGTGCCAGGAGTAAGGGAAAATAAGTCTTTTTTTGAAAGATCAGCAGAAGCATCTTTAGCTAATTTCCAATTTGTTTTACCCGTTGGTTTGAAGAAAGATAAATCCTCCAGGGAAATCAAGTTCTGTCCCTGAAGCATCATCGGTAAGCAAAAAGCGCTTATCCAAAATATTTTTTTCATCTGCATTTATTTTGTTGATAATTTAGATTTCCAAAGATATAAAAAGGATTATAGGGAGAATATTAAAATGAGAATGGATTGTAAATATTTTTCGGTTTCACCTTCTTTCAATTCTGCCAATTTCCATTCATGAACTATATTAACAATATGATTTTAAAATTTACCTCGAAACTTTAGTTTTTAATTTCATCACCCCATAAAGCATTTTCATGTACTATTTTAAAAATTACTATTTTAATTAATTAACTTGAAGTGAGTTTATCATTTAATCCTAATTTATTGTTAATTAACGTTTATTTCTTTTGGAAGAAATGTTAGATAATATAGAAAAACCCATTATTAACCTTATGGTTACCCTATTAACTTGAATTAAAACAACACCATTATGACAAAAAACAAATTTTTAATTTCCTATGCTTTTTTTCTGGTTTTATTTTTTTCTACGACAGCTGTTTTAGCACAAAGAATTTTAACTGGAAAAGTATTGGATAGCAGCACCAAAGATCCGCTCATTGGGGCAAACGTTATTGAATCCAAAAGTTCAAATGGAACTACAACGGATTTGGAGGGTAATTTTTCCCTACAGATTTCGGCAAATACAGTTCAATTGGAGATTTCTTATGTAGGTTATACGACCCAACTGGTAACAATAGGAGATAGAAAAGATCTTCAAATCTTATTAGAGGCAGGAGAATCACTGGAAGAAGTAATTGTTGTAGGTTATGGAACACAGAGAAAAATTAGTATGACAAGTTCTGTTAGTCAAATAAAAGGAACTGAACTCATAAGAAGACCTGTTTCCAGTTTACAACAAGCTCTACAAGGGCAAGCACCTGGATTAACTGTCCTCGACAGGGGGGGAGAACCAGGAAGGTCTTCAGCAACAATGAGAATAAGAGGTATCACAACCTTTAGCGGGAATAATTCTGGGAATAGTTCTCCATTAATTATAGTTGATGGCGTTGAACAAACCCTGTATAACCTTAATCCTGAAGATGTAGAAAATATCTCCGTGTTAAAAGATGCATCATCTACGGCTATTTATGGTTCCCGAGCAGCAAATGGGGTTATTTTAGTTACTACTAAACGCGGAAAAAGTGGTAAAATGCAGATAACCTATAATGGTTTTTATGGTATGCAGGAATCTACAAATAATCCAAGAATGATGGCCATTGAAGATTACATGAAATTTCAAGTGGTTGGATATACAAACCAAGGATTAGCAATCCCTGCAAGATTTACGGAGCAAAGCATAAAAGATTATACCGCAACCAATGCAGACAGACTTAAATTTCCTTTACCCAATACTTGGTTTCAAGATGTATTGAAACCTGCACCTCAGCAAAGTCATTCCCTTTCTTTTAGTGGTGGAAATGAATTTTCGAGAACCAGGGTAAGCTTAAGGTATATGGATCAAGGTGGAATTGCTCCGAATCATGATGCTAAAATAAGAGAGGTAAGAATAAATAATGACTTGAAAATAAACGATAAGCTGGATATTAATTTTGATCTCAACTACCGTTATAATTATTCTGAAAGACCATTTCGATCTGATATTTTCAATTTCTTTTTACATGGCTCGCTTTGGGCTGTGCCTAAATATGACGATGGATCTTATGGGTTGAGTCCTCAAAATAATAATCCGCTAATGTTTGCAGAACAAAGTGGTTATAACAAGATTAGTACAAATTATTTATTTGGTTCAACAAAATTGGATTACAAAATATTTAAAGACTTAACTTTTTCTGCTCAATTATCGGGGGTAATGAATTACCAAGAGGAGAAAACCTATCAAAACGCTTATAAGAATGTGGACGTTATTACTGGAAGAAATTTAACGGTAGCAAACAATTCATTGACTGAGGGTAGAAATAGATATACAGAGTTAACCACGAACTATTTCCTAAATTACAACAAGAAAGTAAATAAAAACTCATTTAAAGGTCTGATTGGATTTTCAGAAGTATACAATCAAGGTTCGAATATCAATGCTTATCGTGAACGCTTCTATAACAATGACATTCAATCTTTGGGTCAAGGTACTAATGATGCAACCAGGAATAATGGTGGTTCTGAATATGAATTTAGATTGCGCTCTGTTTTCGCCAGATTAAATTATTCTTTTGCGGATAAATATTTATTAGAAGTTAATGGTCGATATGACGGTTCATCCCGTTTCGCAAGTGAAAATCAATATAGCTTTTTTCCTTCGTTCTCGGGAGCATGGAGAATTTCGGAAGAAGGATTTTTTAAAAATGCAAATCTTCCATTTGAGGAATTTAAATTGAGAGGTTCCTGGGGACAGACAGGTAACCAAACAGTACCTTTATATAGTTATTTTGCTTCCTTAAACTCAGGTTCTTATACTTTTGGAGGAGCAGCAGCACAAGTATTTTCCCAAACAAGCCTGGCAGACAGAACGATCACTTGGGAGACAAATAATCAAACGGATATAGGTATTGAAGGCCAAATGCTGAATGGTCGTCTAAATTTTTCGGCCGATTATTATAAAAAGAGAACGAATGGGATATTACTTGCTTTACCCCTAGCAGCTGTAACAGGCTTTACATCCTCCACGCAAAATGCTGGAATTATCGATAATGAAGGTTGGGAATTTTCTTTAGGGTATAATTCTAATCCACAAGGAGTTATTAAATTCAGATTTAGTGGAAATATGGCCATAAATAATAACAATGTTGTCGATCTAAAAGGTTCAGGTCCATTCATTTCAGGTTCTGATTTAGATCCTCGGTATATTGTTAAAGAAGGATTGCCTTTTAATACTTTTTGGGGCTACAAAACAGGCGGGTTATTTCAGAATGCAACAGAAATAGCAGCTTATCCAACTATAGCTGCTAATACAAAACCCGGAGATGTTAAATATTTGGATTTAAATAATGATAACAAAATTACGGCAGATGACATGACAAATATTGGAAATCCTTTTCCTAAATATACTTTTGGATTCAATTCTGATATTTCATATAAACAATTTACGCTCAATATCTTATTCCAAGGTGCAGCCAAAGTTGACACCAGATTGTCAGGCGCACTGGCTGAAATGGGTATTTTTGAAGGATTTACACATGAAATTTTCACTAATAATTATTGGACCCCCGAAAATCCAAATGCGCTTTTTCCTTTACCCAGAAAAAGCGATCAACGGAATGTAAATACCTCTGACAGACAAATTATTGATGGTTCTTACCTCAGGCTTAAAAATTTGCAACTTATCTACGCTCTTTCTCCTAAATTATGCAAAATGGTGAATATCTCTCAGGCAAATATTTATTTCTCAGGTACTAATTTGTTGACCTTTTCAAATTTGAATAAATGGGATCTTGATCCTGAAGTTGATTCTGGAAGGGGAACCTATTATCCTCAAACACAAATGTGGACTTTCGGCGTAAACCTCACTTTTTAATTAACTTTAATGCTTAATAAATGAAAAATTATTTATTTTATAAATTGTTTGCTGTTTTACTTCTAATTTGTATTTCACAAGGGTGTAAGAAAGATATTCTCGATACAATTCCTAACGATAGAATTTCTTCAGAAATTTATTGGAAAACAGAAACGGATGCTATTAGTGCTGTCAACGCTATCTATCAAAGTTTAGATGCCGTAAATTTATTTGTATTGGACGGTGTTACTGATATTGGACATACCAATACTACATTTACAGCTGAATATAATATTGAAAACGGAACTTTCGATGCTTCTCATTCTCGCATTCAGACCGAATGGCAAAATGGCTACAGAGGTATTTTTCTTGCTAACTATGTTCTTGAAAATATAGACAAAGTTACTACCTCAAATACGACGCTGATAAATAGACTTAAAGGAGAAGCAAGAGTTTTAAGAGCGTATTTTTTCCTTAAATTGGTTGGTTTATATGGAGATATTCCTTTAATAGCTAAAAATTTTAATCCTGAAGAAGGAAAAACTATCTCCCGTACAAAAGCCGATGCTGTTTATGCCTTTATTGACAAAGAATTATCAGAGGTAACTTCTGTTTTACCTAATTCCTATGCTGCATCCGATAAGGGTAGAATAACTAAGGGAGCTGCCTTGGCTATAAAAGCAAGGGCTAATTTATGGGCAGGAAATTATGCGGCGGCTGCAGCTGATGCTAAATCTGTTATGGATCTTAAAGTTTATGCCATTTACCCTGAGTATGGCAAACTTTTTTCTTATGCTGCAGAAAATAATGTTGAGGTAATTCTCGATAAACAATTTTTAGCGGGTATTTATTCTCATAATGCATTTGCTTTCATGGGGCCATACAGCCAAAAAAGTTCTGGGAGTAATTATGTTCCAACTAAAGCACTTACGGATCTTTATCCAATGAAAAATGGAAAAGCTATTTCAGATCCAACTTCTGGATTCGATCCTAAAAATCCTTATTTAGGCCGAGATCCAAGAATGGGTTTCTCTCTCTTTTTAGAAGGAGATAAATTACCCAGTGGTGTGCTATTTGGAGCTATACCAGGTAAAGGTGGTTCTGATGAAGTTGGTCGTACACAGTATAACACATCTACTGGTTTTTCATTAAAGAAATATATTCCAACGGATGATTTTGCCAATCCTGGAAATAGTGGGTTAAATTTTATTTTATTAAGGTATGCTGAAATATTGCTCACTTATGCTGAAGCTAAAATTGAATTGAACCAAATTGATGCTACTGTTTATGATGCAATTAATCAAGTTAGGACTCGTTCTGATGTTGGTTTACCGCCACTACCGTCTACCCTAAATCAATCACAGCTTCGTGATGCAGTGCGTTTAGAAAGAACATTGGAATTAGCTTGGGAAGGTTGGCGGTTATTTGATATCAGACGCTGGAAAATTGCTCAAAATGTAATGCAAGGCAAAGTATTTGGTATGACTTATTTTGTAGGTAATAATCCAATAACTGTTGAAGTCCCCAGCGTTTTAAGGGTTTTTGATCCGTCAAAACATTACCTATGGCCAATTCCTCAGAAGGAAAAAACGTTGAATCCTACCTTAGGTCAGAATCCTGGCTGGTAAACTTTTAAATTTTCTCAGCTATTTAAATAAATTCTCTGCGGTTGTTTTCCGCAGAGAATTTATTTAAAGTAGGTTGCTTTGTATTTTTATCTACTAAGGCTTTGGCCCAATTTTATTTAAAACAGGCACATATTTAGACTTTAATATTTCAAAAGCATCCTTTGCTTTTTTTATCTCCTCGCTTAAGTCCTTTGCGCGCGTTTCTTGCAAATTACTTGGATTTGACTCATTGCTGCAAACAGCAACATATACTTCACTAATGTCCTCGCGAAGTCTTCGAATGTCGGCAAACATACTTTTCATTTCAACAGGAACCAACGTTTCTCTCAATTTGTAAAGAGATTTAGCCGATTGAGATATTGTTTCTTTGTAAGCAGGTTTCTTAACTTCGCCAACTAATTTGGTCAAAAGATCTTCTTCAGCAATTAATTCATCAACTAAAGTGGCCAGATCTTTATGCATTTCGTATAATTGCATGCTTAATGCATGTCTTGCTTTACGATCTTCTAAACTAAAGGAGGTATTTGTTGCGTCGTGAACCAGTTGAATATTTTGCGAAATAACCTCGGTTCCCTTGGTCATTTTTACCGTGTAATTACCAGGTAAAACGGCAGGTGCAGTAAAGGTTGCATAATCAACTTTACTTCCTTTTGCTGTTTTGGGTGGTTCCATTCTAAGATTCCAAAAAACTTTATTCAAGCCCTTTCTTTTGGATGGATTACTCAGTTTTTGAACTAATTTTCCTTGTTCGTCAAAAATTTCAATAGAAAATTCTCCCGTACTTGGTCTGTCTTTCAAATAATAAATAATAGGTTTAATACCAGGCGCATTGGGTGCAACCCATCCGCCTGTTGCAGGAAAGCTTCCACTTGAAAATTCTCCATCAGTAATAGGGAAGGGGGTAGCAGGAAGAAAAAGAGCAGCTTGTTGTGCTTCCTTTTCTGTTAGTGACCTCATGGAGCTAATGTCATCTATAACCATAATTCCTCTGCCATGGGTACCTAAAACAAGATCATTTGTTTTTGGATGTATGGCAATATCACGAACTAAAACATACCAGGGAATGTTGTTTTTCATTCTGTTCCAGTTCTTTCCTCCATCGAAGGTGGTGAAAAGGCCCATTTCAGTTCCAAGAAATAGCAAATCGGCACGGACCAAATCTTCCTTTATTTTATGAGCAAATCCTGTGAATTCAGGACTCTTAAAGGAAATCCAGGTTTTTCCTAAGTCCGTTGATTTTGCCACATAGGTTTGATGATCGCCATAAGTGTGATGATCGAAGGTGGCATAAATCGTGTTTTTATCGAAACGACTTGGTTCGACACTGCTTACCCATGCCTGCAAAGGAATTCCTGTTTTTGCAATATTTGCACTGGTATTTATCCATGTTTTGCCACCATCTGTGGTTACCTGTAAATTGCCATCATCGGTGCCTACCCAAATAATCTTTTCGTCCAGAGGGCTTTCTGCAAGGGTGAAAATAGTGGTATGATTTTCTGCACTGGTTACATCAGCACTGATACCGCCACTTTTTTCCTGCTCCTGTTTTTTAGGGTCATTCGTTGTCAAATCAGGAGAAATTCTGTCCCAGTTCCTTCCTTGATCCGCACTTTTAAACAAATATTGAGCACCAGTATAAAGATTTGCTTTATTTGCAGCCCCTGTAACAATAGGCGTATTCCAGTTCCAACGTAATTTACCATCTCCTTTTCCTGCCTGAGGTTTAATGTCAATGGATTTAAAGGTTTTTAAATGGACTCTCGCCATGGTTCCACCCTGCGCTTCCGCATAAGCGAAATCTGGGTTTACAGGATCAGGAACAGTCCAGAATCCATCTCCACCAAAGATACTTTTCCAATCTCCATTACTTATTCCACCTGGAACGGCCGAAGGGGCAAACCAGCTGCCATTGTCTTGCAATCCACCATAAATTCGGTAAGGTTTTGCATCATCAACAGCAACATGATAGAACTGACCTACTGGCAGATTACTAAGAAAAATCCAGGTAACGCCTCTGTCCTGACTTAAATATACCCCACCATCTGTTCCGAGATACATCTGAGCGGTATTATTGGGATTAATCCAAAGAGCATGATGATCACTATGCACCCAGCCTCCTTCACTACTGGCATCGGTAAAGGAATACCCACCATCTGAGCTATAACTAAAACTA
>Ga0114976_10002202_pt1 | contig 12268 bp, 12 predicted proteins | sample S_130805_EF_Meta_FD_87319 | JGI IMG/M metagenome (GOLD analysis project Ga0114976, IMG submission 87319) | Freshwater microbial communities from Lake Simoncouche, Canada to study carbon cycling - S_130805_EF_MetaG | ecosystem: Environmental > Aquatic > Freshwater > Lake | place: Lake...
CCAGATTTTTTAATTCAAGGGGCTCACTGCATTATGCAGTCATATTTATTTATCCACTGCATGTGTTACTGTGCTATATAATTGGCATATAGCACCATACCATATATGCAGTCACAAAGTGTATATGGTTGTAAAATATAGTATGCTATAACATTATATCACAGATACCACGTATCTGGCTGCATGTATGCAGTCATATTATATTATACACACATATAATATAATACATTGCGATACATATTGGAATAATACAATATCGCAGCATATATGCAGTATATATTTTTATTTTTGAGATATTCATTCGACCCGAAGCACGCACCGGGGCCCCGGGCCCGGCCCGAAGGGCCGGTATTATTCGCAGTAATATCTACAATATATGATTATATTTTTTTTCTAAATACCATATCACAATTGCATATCTGAAATATTATTTTGAGAACCTACAAAATTCCCTAAATATTCATATTTTTGTAATCACAAAACATATCACAAGTTACAGAAGTGTACTTACAAAATAATTTATCACTACATTTATCGTAATAAATTATTTTATTTAGCTATATTATATTATGCCAAGACATAAATACAATTACGCTTATTATTCAAAGTACTCTGATTACTCGTCTGATTACTCAGATTCATCTGATTGCGAATCTCGTTCTTCATCTAAACGCGATTCACATGAACGTGTAAAGTATTGCTGTGATAAATGCGAGAACAAAAAGAAAAAAGAAAATTGTTCTCATAAATGCAACAAATGTTGTAAACCAGAAAAATACTATAAATATGATAAGTGCGAGAAATGCGAGAAATCTGAGAAATGTAAGAAATGCGAGAAATGCGAGAAATCTGATAAATGTAAGAAATGCGAGACAAAAGAAAAACCATGCAAACCTGAAAAATGTACCAAATGTGATCCTTGCGATAAAGATGGTCAAACGATTGTTATGATTATCAATCCTCGGTAATACAATTGTACTTTTTTGATTACAACATACATAGTACACTGCAATTACCGTGTGTAAATTTAGGAATTAATTATTTATTTGCTATTTTTTATAATAAATAATTATTGTATAGACATATTCAGTATGCCCAAAAACGAATGTTGCGACTCCGATAACGAATGTTCTCACCGAAAGTGTGAAAATTATTCTAAAAACACAAAATGTAATCGAAGTAATAAAAATAATAACTGTCATCGTCATTCTAACAATTCAATGAAATCTTGTAGAGATGGTAAAGACGGTAAAGATGGCAAAGATGGTAGACCTGGATTAGATGGAATAGATGGTAAAAATGGCGAAAATGGCAAAGATGGTAAAAGTGGCCGCGACGGTAAAGACGGCCGTGACGGTAAAGACGGTGAAGATGGTAAAGACGGCGAAGATGGACGCGATGGACGTGACGGCAAAGATGGCAAAGACGGTAAAAATGGAGAAAATGGTAAAGATGGAGAAGATGGACGTGACGGTAGAAACGGTAAAGATGGTAGAGATGGTAAAGATGGAGAAAACGGTAAAGATGGTAAAGATGGAGAAGACGGAGAGGATGGCAGAGATGGTAAAGATGGATGTGATGGTAGAAACGGTAAAGATGGTAAAGACGGAGAAGACGGAGAAGATGGCAGACACGGTAAAGATGGATGTGATGGTAAAGATGGTTGTGATGGGAAAGATGGCTATGATGGTTGTGATGGTGACGTCGGACCAACTGGTCCGATTGGGCCTCATGGATGTAAAGGTGAAAAAGGACCTACCGGTGAAAAAGGTCCATCTGGTGGTCAAGGTCCCGTCGGTATACAAGGACCCACCGGTTCAGAAGGACCCACCGGTTCAGAAGGACCCACCGGTTCAGAAGGACCTACCGGTTCAGAAGGACCTACCGGTTCAGAAGGACCCACCGGTTCACAAGGTCCCGTCGGTATACAAGGACCTACCGGTTCACAAGGCCCATCCGGTTCACAAGGCCCATCCGGTTCACAAGGCCCATCCGGTAGTCAAGGTCCCACCGGTGAAAAAGGACCCACCGGGCCAGTTGGTCAAAATGCAGCAATATCATCTATTTTCGTATGGAGTGACCTTTCCCAAAATAATGTAAATACATCTACTTTTCAATATGTTTATTTTGAACATTCTCCAATTGGACCTGCTGGTACCGGCTGGACTACATTCACTGACCCAAGTTTTGCATATCCAACTGCATTTATAGTTCCAGTTAGTGGATTTTATTTGTTGACATATAAATTAGATGTTAGATCTGGTGGAGGAAGTTTACCTCTTTCATCAACCGATGGAGCTACCGTATTAACCAGAAATGGTAATGAAATTCCAGGGTCATCTACACTTGTTGAGGCACCAGAAACAAATCATATTTATACTATATCAAATACTGTTCTCGTTGACCTTTCATTCAATGATAAAATTTCTTTGTTATTTTGGTCAGGTGACGCAGGAACTCGTATAGGCGACCCTTCCAATTTAAAAGGACTATTGCCCAATGGAAATCAAGTAAAAGAATCTACCGCATCTATCGTATTTACAAAAATTACATAAAATATATTTTTATATAAAAATCAATCATCAAAACTTGCATCATCATCAATATCATAATGGTCAGCATGTTCCTCATCATAATAATCATCATCATAATAATCACTATCATAATCATCATCATAATGATCAGCATCATCATTATAATAATCATCATCATATTCACAATCACATATTATTTTTCTTGAAGTATATTCGGGCGCATATTCTTGGTGATAATCTCCACATGTAGTACAAAAACAAGCCTGAAATTGACAATAGTAACTGTCTTCTATTGTATCAACCCAAACTGCCCAGTGTCCGTCATCAAGAACCTCGAAAACATCATATGGATTCGCCAATGAAACAACGTTATTTTTGAATATATCATTTATTACTTCTTTTTTATAACGAATAAATTGAATCGTTTCCCATGATACAATATCATAAAAACAATAATCTTTTATTATATTACATAATTCACTTGGTAACTCCAATTGGTTTATAACGCACTGTTTTATTACTGAATTCATTGTTTTATCTGAAATAAATAAAACAATGAATATAAAAAGTATTTCAATTTTGTGATGGCATAAATATAAAAATTTTTCAATTTTATGAAAATATATTTTCTTTGTATAATATATAAAGTTTATACATTGTGTTAATATATATTAAAAATGATAAAATTTTATTATTTTTATACACCTGATTATGAATTCTGGAATAATCATTTATCAAATACATTATCCGGTGTTTTTGATGTACATCCATTAAGACAAGACCAGATTAAATTATCAAATGTAAGTCATCATTTTTTGAATATTACTTTAAAAATAGAACTTTTAATTCATTGTATTAAGAATAATATGAACAATTACATACTTTTTACTGATGCAACTATTTTTATAAATAAAAATAACGTAAATCTTTTGGAAGATTTTATTCAAAAAAAAATAGAAACAAATAAAGATATGTTTTTCGTTTATTTGGCACAAGACCCTATAAATATTGGTGTAATATTATTAAAATGCGATGAAAACGTATTAACATTTTGGGAGACTGTTTTGCAAAGAATGAATGATACAATGCAACAGGGATATGATTCATGGGACCAAGGGGTTGTAAATAATTTATTAATTGGTGAAAAATATCCACTCGATTATGATTTTTTTGATTCAGATAAAGTATGGTCAGGGGGGATAATGCCGAAAGAAAATTGTAATAATTTTTTTATATATAAATCAACAGTAGACCCAAAATCAAATAGACATTTAGTTAGATTAACATATTTGCGTGATTTAGAATTGATAACAGAAGAAGAATATAATTTTTGGAAAAATTAAAAATATTTATAAAATTTACAGAAAATTGAAATACTATTTTATTATAATACTTATAATAAATTACTCATTAATCAATAATAATATACAATGGCTTTATTTATGACTCTTCCTTCTCATGCAGTTGATATCAATGCAAAAGTCAACCAATTATCAAAAAAACAAGACTATATTATTAGTGAACAATCGATTGATTCTGAAACCGGTGAATTATTCAATTGGTCTGTTGTATTTGACGGACATGGTTCAAATGATTGTATTCAATTCATTCGTAATATACCTATGCAAACTATGAATGAGTTTGTTTCTAGTAATAAACCAATTGAGAATCTTGCAAAATATATCAATGATAATCTCAAATTAAATGTTAGTTCCGGTTCTACCATGTGTTTAATAAAAATTTATCAAAATCGTATTGTATGTATCAATTGCGGTGATTCACAAGCCGCTGTCTACAAAAATGGAAAATTGGAATTCATTACAGAAGAACACTCTTTCAAAAATGAAAAAGAAAAAACCCGATTGGCAGATAATGTAACTTATATACCGTCTTATGATATTGCAATTCGTGATGAGAACACATTAATTAGTGTATATAGTGAATATATTGAATGGAATGAAGATTATACAAAATTGGCATGTTCCCAGGCATTAGGACATAATGGTGTTACTGGATGTGTTCCCGATACAGTTGTTATACCCATTACTCCTGGCGACAGATATAAGGTTATTATTGGAAGTGATGGTTTGTGGGACATGATTATCAAAGAAAATGAAGAAGATATATTACAATTATGGAATATGGATACTGATGCTATTATGAAACAGACTACTGAACGCTGGTTACAAAAATGGAATATGGTCGATGTTTTGAAAAATGACCTGACGATTCATTATGCAAAATATGAACCTTATCAATGTGATGATATTGCTGTTGTCGTCGCCGATATTGTACCAATTATTTATTAGATAGATTTTATTTGAAAAATGACTTGTAATATATAAGTAAATTTATTTTGTTTTTTATGTTTTTTGATATATAAAATCCCAAATTTGGAATCCCACCGAAAAAAGGTCGATCTAGATTCGTTGGCAGTTTTTCATTTTGGACATTTTTGAAAAATAGAAAAATGTCCATTTTACAAAAACGGCTCTTAAAATTTGGCAAAAAAACGTGCAAACACCATAATGCAGAGAATTCTGATTTTTGGTAAAAAGTTTGACTGCATATTTTTTTCATAAAATTTTTTTCAAAAAAAGGAAAATGGAAATATTTGGAAATATTTGGAAATAAAAAAAACCCCAAAAAAACCCAATTTTAATAAAAAATAATATTTTTATTACCATTATCGTTATATTTTTATTCATATTCATTATGTAAAATGACTGCATGGAAATATTTGGAAATAAAAAAACCCAAAAAAACCCCTAAAAACCCCAATCCAATATCGTCATAAAAATATATATAGATGAATGTAAATACACTGCATATTTTCCCAAATTGGGATCCCAAAAAAAGGTCGATCTAGATTCGTTGGCAGTTTTTCATTTTGGACATTTTTAAAAATGTCCAATTTGTAAATATGGCTCTTAAAATTTGTCAAAAAACGTGCATAAAGCATAATGCAGCGAATTTTGTTTTTTTGTTAAAAAATGACTGCATAAATTTTCATGAAAAATTTTATAAAATATGTAAAATGTAGGTAAAATGTTTTTTTTAGGCAATATAAAAAACCTAAAAAACCTAAAAAAAACATATATCAAATATTCATCAGCATATATAATGAGAATATATATATCTACAATATATATATTAACTGCGTGGAAAAAATGGAAATAATTAAACATATTTGGAAATGTATTATATATTATGCAGGTGTTACTGTTTCATAAAAATACAAAATCTATCCACCCCCAATATATAATAATCAAATAAATTAAAGAAAATAATGTATAGATATTATAACTAACATGCCAAATTATTCATGCGATAAGTGTAGTTTTTTCAGTAATTACAAGAGTGATTATAATCGTCATTTGAATACAAAAAAACATATGGAAAACATGAAAAACATTAAACGTGGTTTTACATGTGAGAAATGTGAATTCAACACTTTATACAAGAAAGACTATGAAAGACATATGAATTCAAATAAACATATGAAAAACTCAATGAAACTTCATGTATGTTCTCAATGTAAGAAAGAATATCTAAATTACAGCGGATTATGGAAACACGAGAAACAATGTATGCTGACTGAAACAACTAATAAAACTGAAAAAGTTCATCTAATAGAACAAGAATTATTAACACCAGAACTATTTGTGAAACTACTAAAAGATAACACTGAATTAAAAAATGTTCTTATCGAGCAAAATAGAGAATTACAAAACAAATTATTACAACAAAGTGAAGAACATAATAAAAAAATAATTGAGTTATCTCAATCTCATACGATTGTAAATAATAACAACAATAACAGTAACAATCAGTTCAATCTCAATATTTTCTTGCATGAAAAGTGCAAAAATGCGATTAATTTAGTTGATTTTGTAGAGAACCTGAAAATAACATTCAATGATTTAGAGAACGTAGGCAATGAAGGTTACGTGAATGGTATTACGCAAATATTCATGAAAGGATTGAAAGAGCTTGATTTATATACTCGTCCAGTTCATTGTACAGATGTTAAAAGAGAAACTTTGTATATTCGAGAACAAAATGAATGGATAAGAGAAGACCCGGATTTATTGAAAATTAAAGATGCAATTAAGAAAATAGCGTTTAAAAATATGCAACAAATTAGCTCATGGAATGAGTTACATCCTGATATGCAAGTATTAGATTCCGACGATTTCAAACTATCATTTAATATTATGCAAGAATCATTGGGTGGCCCGCTTGGAACCGATATTGATAAAAACAATGATAAAATTGTGAAGAACATTGCAAAAACTGTTTATATCGATAAACAACAATTGATATAATTTTTTATGGAAATATAAAAAATTATAGGACCTCGTTCGTTAATTTGGTTTGTATTTTGATTTTTATTGGAGAACCTGTTTCTGTTTTCCATTTTATATTCACGATTTCCAAAGCGCCCGCTTTCGTTTTCGGTTTCACGAGTTTATCTTCTTTCAAAAACGAACATAGTATATCTTTGAATGAATTACAGTCCATATCTCCAATGTTCTCATTATCTCGTTTAAATTGATTCCATATAGTAGTCGATTTCATTTTCTCACCTGTATTGGTTTCTTCCAACTTGGAATTCCACCATTCGACAACCAGACCATAATAATTATTTACCAAATGGTTGGTTTCATTATTCAATAAATCCCGTATATACTCATCGTTTTTATCGAAATTCGCGCGTAATTGTGTAATAATGGTTTCACGTTCTCTGCCATTTTTCACCATTTTCTGCGCAATTTCTTTGACTTTCAATTCTTGTTCTCGTAATTTGTTGATTTCATTGGCTTCTGTTGCCTCGTTCTCCATAATACCATACAATGTTTTACAACAATACCACACTGCACGCAATATCTCCGCGGGTTGTTCATATTTCAATAAACAATTAATATAGCATATACATTTGGTGTTTGTTATCCACTCAAACATGAACGGTGCCTTGTCAAATTTATCAATAGTAGTATCCATGGAAACTAACCATGCAAAATGGATATGCTCGTTTTTCTTCAAATCGCGTTTGATTTTATCACGCGAAGTACTATTGACTTTGTTCGAATATAACTTTGAATCGGCCAATACAAAAAAATCTTTGAATTTTAAATGAAAATCGCCTTGGCCACCGAAATTGTGAACATCCACCAATTCAAACCCCTCAAAATCGCGAAATGCCACGTTCGCAATTTCGTTGAACTTGTGCTCTCCTTCTTTCCCAATCGTCGCGACGGCCTTTTTCTGTGTCAACGTGTCGATTTTTTCAAGCGCTTTTTCAAACGAGTTTTTATAATTATCATTTTGTTTGTCTTTTTCACTCAAAATCGCCTTCATGTTCTCCAATTCATGATGAATAATCTTCATTGCTTCTTCATTAATTTTGTTAGTATATTCTTTGTCATTGTCTTTTTGTAACTCTTTGTATTTAAACAATTCTTTTTCGAGTTGAATAACTTGGGATTGCATAAGTTCTCGTTCTTTTAATTGAGAACCTTGTATATATTCAAAGTTATCATTTTGTATAGAAAGACGTTTACTAATTTGTTTTTCCAAGTTCTCATCTTTCAATTTCAATTCGACTTCCAAAGTAGATAATTTCGATTGCATAGTATTGATTTGTTCTTCGTACTTACAATGAATTTCATTCTGTATATTCTGATATAATTCATCATGCGTGAGAACCTGAACACCATTTTTCGCAGAAACGATGGTTTGGTAACCGGTTCTCAACATCAATATTGTTTCTTCTGGTGTAAATGTATATAAATTATCCGGTAATGTTTCATCAACTGGTATATATAATTGTATTTTTTTAACAATTGTTTCCATATTAGATTATAGATAAAATAGTTTTTATGTATTTTCGAGAACATTGTTTTTTATTTGTAATTTACAGTTGTAATTTACAAATTTACAATTGTAAAAAATGTGATTGAATCAAAATTGTGATTTTGTGATTAGTAATATTATTACTGTATTAATTCTGTAATTACAAATGTGATTTTTGTAATTTACTGATTTTGTTGATTTTTCAGATGGTTGAGTTCCGCATCTTTTCCCATCAAAATAATTTTCAATTGTTCTATTTCAGAATCCTTATTTGAGAACGCAGAACGAATGTTCTCAATTTCTGCCTGTTTTTCGGATAAAACAGTGTTTAGGTTCTCAACTTCTCTATGTTTTTCTTCAAATTGATTCTTAAAATGTAATAGTTCATTGTCTTTGTTTGTAATTACAGAGACTGCATTAGTCAATTCGGCTTCTTTTTCTTGATGCATATTTTTCATTTGGTCCAATTCATTGGATAACCCGGCGCAAATCTTATCATATTCACTGGTTTTCATATGAATAATATTATTGAGACTCTCAACTTCGCGATGTTTTTCTTCAAATTGTCCTTTGTAATTCAATATATCATTATCTTTATTTGAGCGAATGTTCTCAATTTCTGCGTGTTTTTCAGATAAAACAGTATTCAGGTTCGCAACTTCCCTGTGTTTTTCTTCAAATTGATTTTTTAATTGTTCTATTTCAGAATCCTTATTTGAGAACATGGAACGTAAACACTCATTTTCAGTGTTTTTTTGATGAATAATTATGTTGAGGTTCTCAATATCTCGTTCTTTTTCTTTTATAACATTGATTAAATTTTCATATGCAGAGCCATTGTTAGATAAACCATTGCGGACATTTTCAAGTTCAGTATGTTTCTCATTGATAATTTGATTCAATCTATTTATTTCAGAATCATGATTTGAGAACCCGACACGGATGTTCTCAATTTCCGCATGTTTTTCAGAGATTAACGAAGACAATTTGTTACATTCATCCTCTTTATTGGAGAACATAAGTTTCATTACATCAAGTTCCGATGTTTTTTCTTCAATGTTTCTATGTAGATTTTCTAATTCTGGCTCTGTAATAGATACCATATTTCCAGAGCAGTCATATCCATGATTCGTATTTTTGAGTGTAGTGATTTCAAATTGCAAATTGGCAATTGTTTGCATGAGTTCATTTACCTTCATTTTGATACCATAGTTCTCGTAAGCTAATGTATTGATAATCTGATTCTTATTCATAAGAATATATATTGTATACAATAAAAAATAAACGATGTTTTACCGTATTTTATTTCTAAATAGACCAAAAATGCAAACAAAATCAATACAAAAATTACAATTCTGGTTACAGTGGTAGTATTGTAAAATCTGTGGTACAAATATTACACATTTGATTACAAATTTGTTACCAATTATGCAGTTATCGTATTTAGGAAAATAATTTCTAAAAATATTTTCTTTTCGTAGTATATAGATATAGAATGTCTACCCCGCAAGTAAATCCTCCAATGCCTCCTTATCAGCAATACCAGAATTTCTACCCAGCTGGTGTAAATCCGTATTCTCTTGATCCAAACCATATTTTGTCAGCAATGCAAAATACTCAACTTACCAGTAATATCTATGATGGAACAAACAAGACTCTTTTTGCTGTAAGTGACGCTCAACGTCAACTTACCGGTGAAATTGTAGGTGTTACCAAGGATGTTAATGACTCCGCTGGTAAAATCCTAGGAAGTGTTGAAAATCACACACTTGGCCTTCGTGATGCAATTGAAAGAGGTAACTCTGCAAATTCAATTTCAATTGAAAGAACCGCTGCTGCCACACAATCCGGTGTTGAGCGTGTTAATACACAACTAGCAACTGCTATTGAACGCAATGGTGCTAACGGATTATCTACAACTGAACGTGTCGGTGGACAAGTCAGTAGTGCAGTTGAACGTAACGGTGCTAACGCTATGTCATCAACTGAACGTGTTGGTGGTCAAGTAGGTACTGCTGTTGAACGTAATGGTGGTACTATTCTTGCTGCCATTGAGAGAAACGCAGGTGAAGGCAGATTAACAACAACTGTTGCCGATGCTGCTTCCAGACAATCTGCCAATGACAGTGCTCGTGATATTATGTCAGCAGTTGAACGTAACGGTGCTGCCGCTGTTGGAACTTCCAAGGATGCTTTCAATGGTCTTTTGTCTTCCATCGAGAGAAACGCAGGTGAAAACCGTGTTCAAACTTTGACATCTTCTGGTATATTAGGCACAGCTTTAACAGACGTTCGTCACAGTATTTTGAATGATGTCAATCGCAATGCCGCTGATTTAAGTTTAGGCCAAACCCAATCACTAAATGTTTTAACAAAACACGTAACTGATGCTGCATGGGAAGGAAGAACTGCCATGGCAAATGGTTTCCAAAATATTGCCGAAGAACATTTGAGAACAAAACACGATTTAGCTCAACAAGGTTCAACCTACTATGCTTCTCAAATGTTAGAAGCCCAAAAATTAGCTCACGTAACTGATAGTAAAGCGGATGGTCACTATGCTTCTCAAATGTTAGAAGCACAAAAAATAGCTCACCTACTTGATAACAAGGCTGATGGTCACTATGCTTCCCAAATGTTAGAAGCCCAAAAATTAGCCCACGTAAGTGACAGTAAATCCGATGCTCACTTCGCTGCTATCATCAGTAAAAACGATAATCAATTTGCTGCTCTTTTATTAGAACAACAAAAAGTAAAGGAATGCCTTGCATCCCAAGCCGCCAACAACTTTGCTATTAACCAATTAGAGCAACAAAAAATCAAGGAAGTCATCACCATGCAATTACAAGATGCCAAATACGAAGCACTTAAAAACAAACAAGACCTTTCCAAGGAAATGGCCGAATGCTGTTGCGAAATCAAACAAAAGGTTGACCAAAGAACACAAGATGTTATCAACACCGTTGATACTCTTGACCGTAACAGACTTCGCGATGAAGTTAATACTATCAATAACGAGAACACCTTTTTGAAATTTCTTGATTTTGACAGAGGATATGGAGGATATGATAGAGGACATGGCAGAAGAAGACATTCAAGATCAAGATCACCAAGACGTAGATCCGGTTCAAGAGAGAGACATTGAAGGTCACAATCGTCAGATGATTCAAGTTCCGATTCCGATGATTCAAGTTCAGAAGATTCAATAAGTAGCAGCAGCAGTAGTAGCAGTAGTAGTAGTAGTAGTAGCAGTAGTAGTAGTAGCAGTAGCAGCAGCAGCAATAATAGTTTGAATCATGAAATCAAATCCTATATAGATTGTTTATTACGTAAAATAGAATCATTCACCGGACCTACCGGACCGAATGGACAAGCTGGACCTACCGGCCAAAGAGGAGTAACCGGTCAACAAGGAACTACCGGACAACAAGGACCTACCGGTCAACCCGGACTTACTGGACAACAAGGCCCAACAGGTCAACAAGGACCAACCGGACCACAAGGACTAACAGGTCCATCTGGAAATCAAGGACCACCCGGTGAACCCGGACCTACAGGACCACAAGGCCAACAAGGTGTCCAAGGAATGCGCGGTGCAGCAGGTGACCCAGGTTTCAATGGAGTGCAAGGACCAACTGGACCAACTGGACCATAAAGACATTCAGTGTATAGATTATCTGACGATCGACTGAATAATAATTAAAAAATTAATTATTATTTTAAGAACGGGTTAATAAAATTACCCCCCCCCCCCCAATTAAATTACCCGCTAATCAAAAATATAAAATATTATTTTTTCTTTAAATATTTTTTTAACTAATTTAAAAAAAAATTTAATTTATATAATTAAATTATATATTAAAAATAATATAATAGTA
>Ga0114976_10002204_pt1 | contig 12266 bp, 8 predicted proteins | sample S_130805_EF_Meta_FD_87319 | JGI IMG/M metagenome (GOLD analysis project Ga0114976, IMG submission 87319) | Freshwater microbial communities from Lake Simoncouche, Canada to study carbon cycling - S_130805_EF_MetaG | ecosystem: Environmental > Aquatic > Freshwater > Lake | place: Lake...
AAGGTGACGCTCGAGACCAGGTTCACACCCGCCGGCTCGAAGACCGGCGGCGGCACTCTCGCGCTGTTCGTCAACGGCAGGCCCGCCGGCGAGGGCACGCTCACGCGCACCGCCTTCCGCCACGGGCTCGAGCCGTTTGAAATCGGACGGGACTCGATCACTCCCGTCGCGCCCGACTACACGACTCCGTTCGCCTTCACGGGAACGATCGACAAGGTCGGGTTTGCCCTCACGCCGCCCACGAAGTGACCAGCCGACCGCTACCAGCGGGCGGGCGGTTTCCGCTCTGAGACGCGCCGGCGCCACAGCGCGAAGGCGAGCGCCGCCGTGAGCCCCGCCCATCCGGCCGGCTCGGGAACCACCGCCACCCCGACCTGGGTCGCCGTGTTGTAGGGGCCGGCGTCGAACAGGCCGTTCGAGAGGAAGCTCGCCGCGTCGAGGATGTCCACGACCCCGTCGTAGGTGAAGTCGCCCTCGTTCCAGCTGGCCAGACTCCCGGAGTCGAACTTGCCGCCGGCGAGGAAGTTGCTGGCATCGAGGATGTCCACCTGCCAGTCGAGGTTGGTGTCACCCGCGGCCGCGAAGGCGAAGGTCACCGAACCGTCGCCGTTGTCGAGCCAGCCAACCGTCCGATCTCCGCCACTGGCGGCTGCGGCGGACGAGGTGATGCCGCTGGGGCCGGTCCAGGAACCGTCTCCGCGGCCGGAGTTCAGGGCGACGAGCAGGTCGGCCCTGGAGAGCCCCGCGGCGACCGTGACGAGGCCCGTGCCCACGTCGACGAGACCACCGTCGTTGGCGGCGAGGCCACCCACCGTCGCCTGCAGGCCCGGCGAGAGCGTGACGGTGCCGCCGGCCGCCGGAATGAGCGTGCTGCTCGACAGGGCGGCGGCATTGGCCAGTCGGAGAATCCCGGCCTGCACGGTCGTCGTAGCCGTCAGCGGGTTGGCCTGGTCCAGAATCAGCGTCCCATCCCCGGTCTTCAGAACCGGTGAGCCGCCGGAGAGCGACGGATAGCCGGCCGCGGTCTGGGTCTGGGTGACGCCGGAGGCGACGTTGATCGTGATCCCGGAGAACGCCGGTGAAAACACGAGCTGGAGATCGTTGCCCGCCTGGGCGATGCGGAACGTGCCTCCCCCGAGGTCGTTGATGAAGCCGGCGGTGCCGTTGGCCGAGCCGGTGTTCACGGTGAACTTGTTGGCCGCGAAGCCGCTGATCCCGCCGGTGGTGGTGAGGAGCGTGTAGGTCGAGGAGACGAGCGAATCGAATCCCAGGGCGGGCCCGCTCGTGCCGTCGGGCAGCACGCTCCAGAGGTTGACCTTGAACGTGTTCGTCGGCGACGCGGTGATCGCGAGCCCCCCCAGCACGCTCACGAGGTCGTACGACCCTGGTTGACCGGCGGGCAGCGAGCCGTCGTCAATCTGCCAGTTGTAGTTGCCTCCCCCTCCGAGCGCCAGCGACCCCGACATCGTGATCGTGCCGCGGGCCACGCCCGGCGAGACGGTCGCGCCGCCGCCCAGCGTCGTCGTCCCGATCACCGTGCCGCCGCCCACGAGCGTCTGTCCGCCGGGCACCGCATAGCCCCCCGCCACGCCCGACACGTCGAACGTGCCGTTGGATCCGGTGTTCACCCGCACCGATCCGGCCACCGCCGCGGCCGACGTGATCGCCAGCGTGCCCGTGGACAGGATGCCGGTCTGGCCGGTGTAGCTGCCCGGTCCGGAGAGCGTGGTGCGACCGTCCCCGGTGATGAAGACCGCTCCGCTGCCACTGATCGCCCCGGAGAACGCCACGGCGCCGGAGCGATTGAACTCGAGTTCCCCGTTGTTGACGATGCTCGACGCGACGACCGCGCCGCTCGTGCCGCCGGTGCCCACCTGGAGCACACCCCGCGAGATGGTCACCGGACCGGTCGCCGTGCCGGTCAGCCGGAGGATGCCGGGGCCCGACTTCACGAAGCCGCTGGCTGCCGAGAGATTGGCCCCGATCGTGGGGGCGATGCCCGGACCGACATAGACGTCGTTCGCCGCCAACGACGTTCCCGTCAGCGTGATGGTCCCCGGACCGTCCACGACGTAGCCCGACGCGTCGAAGGCCAGCCCGCGAGCCACGGACACGCCGGCGGCGTCGACGGTGACGGTGCCGTTGGTGCTGGAAAACACCGCTCGCCGCGCGGAGTTCCACGCGCCGATCGACGTGCCCGACGCCGCCCAGTTGGACCCCGCGGCCGACCAGACGCCCGAACCCCCGAGCGTGGTCGCACTGCCGGCGGCCGACCAGAACTGCGCGATGTCGGCGAAGGCCGCGGTCGTGATCGGCCCCATGTTGACATAGACCTCGGTTCCGGGTGGATACCGCGGCACCACGAGCCCGCGGATCGCGCGGCCGGAGTCTGCCACCGAGAGCCCGAAGAAGTTCGGCCCTCCCGAGCCGCCGGTGTTCGTCGGCACGCTGCCGGTGACCAGCGGCACGCTCGCGCTCCCGCCGTCGTAGAACTGCACGACGACGTCGCCGGGGTAGGCGGCGCCGTTGAAGTCGGAGAAGAAGAACGTCGCCCCCACCTGGCGGACGTTGTTGCTGCTGAAATCAACGAACAGCGAATTGCTAAACGCGTAGTTGCCGATGCCGCGGACGGACTGCCCGCCGATCGTGTAGTTGTCACCGAAGAGTCCGACCGGGGAGTAGACGCTGTACGACGCGTAGGGCGCGCCCAGCACGTATCGGCCGGGAGCCGCCGGCGTGGTGTAGTTGCCAACCGGCAGGTCGGGAAACGCGTTGGTCGCGCTGCCCGCCGGCAAGGCAGCCTGGAAGGCCGACTGGCTGGTGTAGGTGGTGACCTGGCCTGACGCCGCCGCGGCCCACGCCACGACACCAAACAGCGTCAGCAGCCGCGCGGAGACCCTCGAAAACCGCCCTTGTGACGACGCCGTACGCATGACGCTGCTCCCTGGTGACGCCGCCGGTCACCGGGGAGACACATTATCTCCCGCACGTCACCGTCGACCTGATTCCGCCACCCGCCTCGTCCGCCCACCGCCATCCGCCTGCTTCATCCTCCCGCCGACCCCGCCGCCCACTCCGCCGTCGATGCTCACACCCGACGCCGGAGGGCCGCACCCGCGAGGGCCGCCACCGCCAGGGCCGTCGCGGCGATCGACGAGGGCTCCGGCACCGCGGCGACCGAGAGATTCGACATGTTCAGATACGCGCCCGGGGCGTTCTGGATCGTCATCGTGGAGAGTGCGGCGACGTCGGTCGTGATCCCCGCGAAGCCGAACGCCCCAGTCGTGGTGCTCGGCACGAGGACCGAGGATCCATCGCTGTAGTTGACGGTGATCGTTCCCGCGAGCCTATTGCCGTTGATGTCGCTCAGCCAGAGATCAGCTCCCGCGGAGAACACGTTGCCGGTATTCAAGGTGACCACGACCGGCTGACCCAGATTCCAGTTCCCCACGGCCTTGAAGCCGGCGTCGGGAAACACACCCAGCCCTGCCGTGGGCGCCGTGATCGTGTAGCCCAGGGTCGGCGTGCCGCCGGTGCCCGTCACGCTGGTCACCGGGCTAGCGAACGCATCGGGAACGGACGAGAAGTTGTTGAAGAAGGAGCCGGTGGGAAGCGACGACTCGAACGACGAGCGGCTCGTGTAGGTGGTGGTGGCGGCGGTCGCGGTCTGGGCCAGCAGGCCGGCGCCGATCGCGGCTGCGACGCAGCCCATCAGGCCCGAACGGATGATCCGATGCATGCGACTCATGAGCAGCTCCTTCGCAGAGGTGACTTGGCTCGAGCGGGGCGGGCAGAACGACCCGAAGATGCCAAGCGAAAAAGCAAACGGCGTGCCGCGATCGACTCAGGTGGCGTTTTTGCTTCAAACACCTGTATTCCTCGGGACAGACGATGGATGTGCCCCCCGCCGGTGATCCCCCGTGTTTCGTAGTCTTTGCGAAGTTTCGCCAGATTGGGGAAACCCGATTCGTCATTTCTGCGAAATGCCACACCGGCAAACGCAGCGCGATTCAGCAGTCGTGCGCGATTCCGCGGCAGTAGAGGCCGCGTTCACTCGGCCTGCCGTCAGGGCTTCGCCTTCCTGAGCGCCGCGAACTCGTCGGCGGTCACCTGACGAATCGCGCCGTCCTGCGTCAGCACCTGGCCGCCGGCCGTGGCGGCCGCTGTCTCGAAGGCGAGCAATCGGCTGGCGGCATCCGGCCCGTCCGCCAGGCCAGCCCCCCAGACGTACTCGATGACGCCGCTGCCGATGAACCGTCCGGCGGCAGGGTAGGCGGCGTCGAGCGCTCGGAGGTCGGCGGCGGACGCGGGCACCGCCTGGCCCGCGGCCTTCCTCTGTCGGAGCATCTCGCGGAGATCGACGAGGCCGGCGTCCGGCCCCGGAGCGCCGGCCGGTGCCGCGCCGCGGCCACAGCCGCCCGCAGCGACCGCAACCACGGCCATGAGCGTGCACCGGAGAATCCCCTCGTGAAGGCTCATGGGAGTGTCAGCGGCTCTCCACCGGCGCGGCTGCCGGCGGCCTGCCAGACGTCGAAGTCGACCGCCTCCTCGATGAAGCGGACACTGCCGTCGGCGAGCCCGACATTCGCACCGCCGGGATGGTAGCTCGACGCCGCGACGTGGGCCACGCGATAGCTGACGTCCCCGCAGTTGAAGGTCTGCTGGGTGGGCGACGCCGACCGTCGGTTCCAGTTCACCGGCAGGGTGTGGGTGACCATGAACATGTTGGGAATGTCACGGTAGAACTCGTGCCCCGTGTAGCGGATCCAGCTTGTCGAGCGGGCCTGGCCGTTCGTCATGCACTCGGGCACCCGCCGGCCGTCCACGAGCCGCGTGCCGGTGAGCGCCCCCGACGACATGAACGCCGTCGTGTTGTCGAACTGGCCGCTGTCGTTCCACGACAGCGTGCCCCGCATCACCTCGGCGAACAGGGCGGTCTTCGACAATCCGTCGGTCACCTGCGAGGTCTTGTAGCCGTTCATCGGCCGCCCGGGAGCGGGGTCGGGGATCGCGAAGATGCCGTCGAGCGTCGTGCCTCCCTTCATCGCGGCGCCCCCGGTGCAGGCGAAGTAGTTGTCGCGGCCCATCGGCCGGCCGGTCACCCACTCGGCGACGAACTTCTCCGAGGAATCCGACGGGCAGAGGAGCGACGGGATGTCCTGCTCCCGGGCCCGCGAGTTGGCCCCGGGCTTGGCCGGGATGCCCGGTTTCACGGGCGTGTCGAGGTTCGTGTCGTAGTTGAGGTCGAAGAGCTGGAAGCGGCTCGCCTCCTCGTAGAACGGCAGGATCAGCACCTGAGGCGGCGCCCCGTTGTCGCCGCTCGCCGGAAACGTCGCCGGCGCCCCGGAAGCGTCCACGCCGACGGTGGTGTAGCGACGCGGAGGAAGCATCCTCTTGCCGCTCTCATACGCCAGCGTTGCCAGGCACGTCTGCCGGAGGCGGTTCTGGCATTCGGTCCGACGGGCCGACTCCCGGGCCGTCTGCACCGCTGGCAGGAGCAGGCCGATGAGCGTCGCGATGATGGCGATCACCACCAGGAGCTCGACCAGCGTGAACGCCCGGCGATGCGGCGGCAGCCGGGCAGGGGAGCGGCGGTGTGCGGGCGGGTTGAAGGTTTCCATGGGCGTCTCTCCGGTAGGGACGGGTGTGCCAGGATGTTCTCCACGGGCTGGCTTCTCGGGCCAGTTCAGGCCGAGGCCTCCGCCAGCGCTTCCTCGATCACGGCGAGGCCCTCGTCGAGCTGCTCGGCGGTGATCACCAGCGGAAACAGGAACCGCATCACGTTTCCGTGCGTGCCCGAGCCGATCAGGATCACGCCCCGCTCCAGCGCGCGGGCCGCGACGGCCGCGAAGGTCTGCTTCGCCGGCGCGCGGCTCGCGGCATCGGCCACGAACTCCACGGCCAGCATCGCCCCGAGCCCGCGGACGTCGCCGATGCTGGGGAATCGCCTCTGCCATCCGTGCAGCCGGGAGCGGAGCCGGCGGCCGAGGTCCGCCGCGTGGGCGGCCAACCGTTCCCGCTCGTAGACCTCGATGGTCGCCAGGCCCGCCGCGCAGGCGACGGGGTTGCCGCAGTAGGTGCCCCCCAAACCCCCGACGGGCACCCCGTCGAGCAGGTCGGCCCGGCCCACCACGGCCGAGAGCGGCAGGCCGCCGGCGATCGACTTCGCCACCGTCACCAGATCGGGCTCGATCCCGTACTGCTCGGTGGCGAACATCGTGCCGGTGCGGCAGAAGCCGGTCTGGATCTCATCGACGATGAAGATGATGCCGTGCTCGGCGCAGAGGGCCCGCAGGCCCTGGATGTACCGCGGCGGCGCCACCAGGAAGCCTCCTTCCCCCGCGACCAGCTCGATCCAGAGGCAGGCGACGTCGCGGGGGTCGACATGCGTGCGGAAGAAGTCGCGGACGCCGTCGAGCAGGTGGTCGACGTAGGCCTCCTCGTCGGTGAAGCCGCTGCGGTAGAGGTAGGGATAGGGCAGCCGGTAAACCTCCGGCATGAAGGGGCCGAAGCCGGCCTTGTAGGGGATCACCTTGCTGGTGAGCGACAGGGCCATGTAGGTGCGGCCCGCGAAGCCGTGCTCGAAGGTGAGCACTCCGGCGCGGCCGGTCACCCGGCGGGCGATCTTGACGGCGTTTTCGACCGCCTCCGCCCCCGTGTTGAACAGCACGCTCTTCCGCGGCCCCGCCGTGGGCACGATCGCGTTGAGCTTCTCGGCGAGCGCCACGTAAGGCTCGTACATCGCCACGTTGAAGCAGGTGTGGAGCGCGCGGCCCGCCTGCTCGCGGATCGCCGCCACCACCTCGGGCCGCGCATGGCCGACGTTGACCGTGCCGATCCCGCCGGCGAAGTCGAGGAACGTGTTGCCGTCGACGTCGGTGAGGGTGGCCCCGTCGGCCCGCTCGACGAACAGCGGCGTCGTCATGAACGGGCTCGAGGAGACCGCCGCCTTGCGCCGCTCCAGCAGGGCCCGCGACCGCGGCCCGGGCACCGCCGTGCGGATCACGATGCTCGGCATGCGACTCCTTCCCGCGCCGTACCCGGTCAGTACCAGGCCAGCGGCGCCTCGCTGAGGTTGATGTGCACCTGCTTCGTCTCCAGGAACTCCTCCTGGCCGTGGAGGCCCATCTCGCGGCCGTGACCGCTCTGCTTGTAGCCGCCCCAGGGCGACTCGACGTAGCAGGGCTGCATGGTGTTGACCCAGACGATTCCGGCCCGCACCGCCTTCACCACCCGCAGGCAGCGGAAGATATCCCGCGACCAGACCGCAGCCGCCAGGCCGTAGGGCGTGTCGTTGGCGATCCGGATCGCGTCGGCCTCGTCGGTGAAGGGGATCACGGTGACCACCGGCCCGAAGATCTCCTCCCGGGCGATCCAGGCCGAGTTGTCGCTCTCGAAGATCGTCGGCTCCACGAAGCAGCCGCTCGGCAGCGCGGCGACCCGCCGGCCCCCCGCCACGAGCCGCGCCTCCGCGCGGCCCCGCTCGATCGCCGCCAGCACCCGCTCCATGTGCTCGCGGCTCACGACCGGCCCCATCTTCGTGGCGCGGTCGAGCGGGTCGCCGAGCCGGATGCGGGCCGTCTTCTCCTTCATCCGCGCGAGGAACTCCGCGGCGATCTCCCGCTGCACGAGCACGCGGGAGCCCGCCGAGCAGACCTCCCCCTGATTGATGAACACGCCGAACAGCGCGCCGTCGGTGGCCGCCTCGAGGTCGCAGTCGGAGAAGAAGATGTTCGGCGACTTGCCGCCGAGCTCCAACGACACCTTCTTGAGGTTCGAGCGGGCGACGCCGTGGAGCACCTCGCGGCCGGTCTCGGTGCCGCCGGTGAAAGCGATCTTGTCGACCTCCATCGACTCCACGAGCGCCCGGCCGGCCACGGGGCCGTCGCCGGTGACGACGTTGAAGACTCCGGGCGGCAGCTCCGGCAGGTGCTCGTGGACGAGGCGGGCGAACTCCAGCATCGAAAGCGGCGTCTGCTCGGCCGGCTTGAGCACGACCGTGCAGCCGGCGGCCAGGGCGGGCCCGAGCTTCCACATCGCCAGCAGCAGCGGGTAGTTCCAGGGGACGATCAGCCCCACGACGCCCACCGGCTCCTTGAGCGTGAGGTTCAGGGCGTTGTCCGGGACGGGCAGCGTCTCGCCGTGGATCTTGGTGGCCAGGCCTCCGTAATACTCCAGGCAGGTCGCGGCGTCCTGCACGTCCATCTCGCTCTCGACGATGGGCTTTCCGCAGTTGCGCGTCTCGAGTTCCGCGAGGGCTGCGGCGTGCTGGCGGAGGAGTCCGGCCATCGCGAACAGGATGCGACCTCGGGCTTGTGCCGTCGCGGTCCGCCAGGGGCCGGTGTCGAACGCCTGCCGCGCGGCCCGCACGGCGGCGGCGACGTCGGCCGCCGTCGACTCGGCGACCGTGGCGAGCACCTCGCCCGTGGCGGGGTTCACGACCTCTCGAGCGCCGTCCGCGGCGGCCCACTCACCGGCGATGAAGTTGCGGTGCCGCTTCACGCTGTCTCTCCTCCGCGTCACGAATCCCCGGAGTTTTCCTCCGCCTCGCGACACCATTCTTCCGGGGGACTAGGATACCCTGGAATCATAAAAGTTTCCTCTCCACGAGATCGGTGGCTCCCCGTGAAAAACATCCTCGTCATCGGCGCCGGCGGCGTGGGGGCCTCGATGGCGTCGATTGCCGAAACCCGCCCGTTTTTCGACAGGTTCGTGCTTGCCGACGTGAGCAAGCAGCGGGTCGAGGCGGTGGTGGCCGAACTCGACGACCCGCGGCGGTTCTCCACCGCCGTCGTCGATGCCACCGACCAGGCGAAGGTGGTGGAACTGGCCCGCAGCGTCAAGGCCGACGTCATCGTCAACGCCTGCGACCCCCGCATCAACGAGCCGATCTTCGCCGCCGCCTTCGAGGCCCGGTGCCGCTACGTCGACCTGGCGATGAACCTCAGCAAGCCGCACCCGACGCATCCGTACGAGCAGGTCGGGGAGCCCCTGGGCGCCGGACAGCTCGCCGCCGACCAGGCTTGGCGCGACGCGGGGCTCCTGGCGCTCGTGGGCATGGGCGTGGAGCCCGGACTCAGCGACGTCTTCGCCCGCTACGCCGCCGACCACCTGTTCGACGAGATTGACGAGATCGGCGTCCGCGACGGGTCGAACCTCTCGATCGACGGCTTCGACTTCGCCCCGACGTTCTCGATCTGGACGACCATCGAGGAGACGCTCAATCCCCCGCTCGTCTGGGAGCGGGACCGCGGCCTGTTCACGACCGAGTGCTTCAGTGAGCCGGAGATCTTCCACTTTCCCGCGGGCATCGGCCCCCAGGAGTGCGTGAACGTCGAGCACGAGGAGGTGGTGCTCATCCCGCGGGAGATCTCCTGCAATCGGGTGACGTTCAAGTACGGGCTCGGCGCCGAGTTCGTCGACTGGCTGAAGACGTTCGCCTACCTCGGCCTCGACAGCAAGCACAAGATCCGCGTGGGCGATGTGTCGGTGGCGCCGCGGGACGTGCTGGCCGCCGTGCTGCCGAATCCCGCGAAACTCGGGCACCTGATGCACGGCCGCACCTGCGCCGGCACGTGGGTGAAGGGCACTCACGACGGTCAGCCCCGCGAGATTTACCTCTACCACGTCGCCGACAACGAGACGACGATGCGGCAGTGGGGCTCCCAGGCGGTGCTCTGGCAGACGGCCGTCTGCCCGGTGGTGGCGCTGGAGCTGCTGGCGAACGGCACCTGGAACGGCACCGGCGTCCGCGGCGCCGACGCGTTCGACGCGGTCCCGTTCCTCAACCTGCTCGGCGACTACAACACGCACCACGGGATGATCGAAATGGGTTCCGGACTCTGGCCGAGCCCGCGGCCGACCGGGCAGCGGGGCTGGGACCGCCCGGTGCGGCGGGCCATCGTGCCGGGCGTGTGAGCGGGCGATTTCGCTGCCCTGCGGCGTCCGGAAGCCGAACGCGTTTCTGGTGGTCCGTTTCGCCGCTGGATCTCATCGACGCCGCTGGCCTCGATTGAGGCGAGAGCCGGCCGCCTTCTGGTCGCGTCTCGCCGCAGCCCGAGCAGATCGCCCGGCTGTTGGCCCGGGTCTCGAGGTCGACCTCGAGACCCGGCTCGATAGACTGCCGATCGTTGACCGCGGAACAACGAGGATTGCACGTGGCGCGAGTCCGGAGAGCGGCCGGGAAGAAGGGACGGGCGGTGGCTGCGGGGCCGGCGGTCGCCGATCCGGCCGGGGTGCGGCGGCGGCTGGTGCGGTGGTATCGCCGCGCGCGCCGCGACCTTCCCTGGCGGCGGACCCGCGATCCCTACGCCGTCTGGGTCAGCGAGGTGATGCTCCAGCAGACGCAGGTGGAGCGGGTGAAGGAGTTCTTCGCCCGGTTCCTGCGCCGGTTTCCCACCGTCGCTGCCCTCGCGGCCGCCCGCGAGGCCGAGGTGCTCAAGCACTGGGAAGGGCTCGGCTACTACCGCCGGGCGCGGCAGCTGCATGCGGCGGCGCGGGTGGTGGTGGCGGACCACGGCGGCGAGTTTCCGCGGTCGCTCGCGGGGCTGCGGTCGCTGCCGGGGATCGGCCGCTACACCGCCGGTGCGATCGCCTCGATCGCCTTCGACCTGCCCGCGCCGATCGTCGAGGCCAACTCGCGGCGGGTGCTCGCGCGGCTCGCCGGCCACGATCGGCCCGTGGGGGGCGCGGGAGACGAGCCGATCTGGGAGCTCGCGGCGGCGCTCGTGCCGCGGCGGGCCGCCGGCGTCTTCAACCAGGCGCTGATGGATCTCGGCGCGCTGGTCTGCACGCCGACCCGGCCGCTCTGCGACCGCTGCCCGCTGGCGGGCGACTGCGCGGCGGCCGCCCAAGGCCGCGTGGCGGAGATCCCGGTGATGGCCGCGCCGCGGGCCACGCAGCAGATCCGCGAGACGGCCGTCGTGACGCGGTGCGGCGGTCGCGTGCTCGTGGTGCAGCGCGGGCCCGGCGAATGGTGGGAGGGGCTCTGGGATTTTCCCCGCGCGCCGCGGGGCGCCGCGGGACAGCGGATCGGCCGCGTGGCCTACGGCGTCACCCACCACCGGATCGAGTGCCTGGTGGTCGAACGGCGGCTGGCTCGGGCCGTGCCCGCCCCGCCCGACGGCCGCTGGGTGGGCCGGGCCGCGCTCGACCGGCTCGCCATGACGGCGCCGGGTCGGAGGATCGCCGCCCTGATCGCTGCGGACGAGGCCGGCTGAGTCCACGTCGGGGCCGAGCATCGGCGTCGGCCCGCCGGAGATCGACCGAAACGGGCGGCGGACGTAGACGGCCGGTATGATTTCTCTCATGGGAAGGTCTCGACGTCATCGGGGATTGGCCGCGGCGGTCCTGGTGCTGGCGATCACGGTCAGCGCGCAGGCCCAGAGTTCGGGCAATCGCCTGCTGGGGCTCGACGTCTCGGCCTGGCAGGGGAACATCTCGCAGACGACGTGGAACAACCTCCGCAGCGTCGAGAACCGGCAGTTCCTCTTCGTACGATCCAGCCGCGGTGGGACGACCGGCGTCGACAAGCGGAACGGCGGCTATCCGGCCAACGACGACACGGACGCCACGCTGTCGCGGCGGTACGACGACCCGTATTTCGTCCAGAACGTGAATCGGGCGACGGCGGCGGGCATGCTCGTCGGCTCGTACCACTTCGCGCGGCCCGACATCATCACCACCACGTCCAACTCGGGCGGGATCGCCAACTCCGCCGTGGACGAGGCCGACCACTTCATCCAGATGGCTGGCGCCTTCATGCGACCGGGCTATCTGCCTCCGACCTTCGACCTCGAGGCGGGCGACACCATCCGCACCGACAACGAACTCGCGCAGTATTCGATCGACTTCTCGAACCGGATCTACGACGTGATGCGGATTCGTCCGATGATCTACATCAACGGCAACTACGCGTTGAACGTGCTGGCCGGGGCCACCGCCGCGCGGCGCGATCAGCTCGCCAAGCCGGCCGCCGCGCCGCCGAGCCTCGCCGGGCCGGCCTTTTCGCAGCTCTGGACCGCCCGCTATCCGAACCCGACCAACCCCGACGCGATCAACGTGCAGACCGGTAATCCCAGCGACGGCCTCTCGACGCTCTACGGCCCTTTCGACGATTACGGCACGGCGCAGCCGTGGACCTTCTGGCAATATGCGAGCACCGGCCGGCTGGCCAGCTTCAACAGCGGCGGCAGCAACCTCGACTTCAACGTGGTCAACGGGGGCACGGAGTTTCTCCGGGACCAGCTCGTTCCGGCCGTCTGGTG
>Ga0114976_10002211_pt1 | contig 12256 bp, 7 predicted proteins | sample S_130805_EF_Meta_FD_87319 | JGI IMG/M metagenome (GOLD analysis project Ga0114976, IMG submission 87319) | Freshwater microbial communities from Lake Simoncouche, Canada to study carbon cycling - S_130805_EF_MetaG | ecosystem: Environmental > Aquatic > Freshwater > Lake | place: Lake...
ACGAGTGCGAACGGCAGCGACTCGATCAGACCCTCGCGGGGGTTGAGGCGGATGCCCCGGTCTTCACCGGGCGGCAGCGGCTCGTCGTGAAACTCCTCGCGGTATTGCGAGTGATGCTCGAGGGCGTGGCTCGTGAACATCTTGGTGCGGGCTCGGACGTTGCGAAACAGGAAGAACTTTGGCCTCCGGTGCATCAGTCTCGCGTGAACCTGGTGTTCCACGAGTGACATGAACACGGCCAAGGCCACGAACCAGGCGACGACCTGCAGCGCGATCAACATGGGGCACCTTGATGAGGACCGAGTACGGGGGCCTAGCCGTCATTATCGGAAGTGACGGTGCCTATCCCTGAAGCATTGCAGGCGGAGATGTACCAGACCCCCCAAACTCATGGCGCGGGTGGGGGGCAGGTCAGGTTTCGCCGACATCGGCTGCTGGCCCGTCGTTTCAGGTCACCGTCAGCACCACGCGGAAGCCGCCGCTGAAGTCACTGAACGTGGGGTCGTTCTTGTTGCGGTCGGCGGATCGGCACCGGGGTGGGTCGTAGCCCCAGCCGCCCCCGCGAAGGACCCGCGACACCCCCTTCGCCGGTCCGGCGGGATCGGTGCCCCCGGCGAGCTTCGGGGCATACCAATCGGCACACCACTCGTAGGTGTTGCCGTGCATGTCGTAGAGCCCCCACGGATTGGGCTTCTTCGTGCCCACCGGATGGGCATAGTGCTGCCGGGCCGCTTCGGTGTTGCCGTAGAACCAAGCGAACTCGCCGAGGCGCCGTGGGCTCACTCCGAACGAATAGGCTGTGGTGGTGCCGGCCCGACAGGCGTATTCCCACTCCGCCTCGGTCGGCAGGCGGTACTCCGCCCCGGCAGCCACCCGCCCGGCCTTCCGTTCGGCCGCCGTGAGCGCCTTGCAGAAGGCGACGGCGGCGTTCCAGTCGACATACACGGCCGGGTGGTCGGTGCCGCGCTCCACGGAGCGCTCCCCCCTCCAGGGCTCAGTTCCCATCACCTTCCGCCATTGCCCCTGGGTGACGACCGTCGCCGCCAGGAAAAACGGCCGGCTGATTGTCACCTTCACCGCCTGCTCGTCGGCATTCCGCCCCTTCTCGCTCCTGGGGCTGCCCATCGTGAAGTTGCCGGCGGGGATCGGCTGGAGCCGCATCCCGACACCGTTGGAGATCGGCTGCCCGATGGCTGCCGCCGGTGCCTTCGCCCGGCGCCCGGCGGGCCGGCGCGGCAGCGCCGCCGTCCGCTTCGCCAGCTTCCGCGTTCCCGGGCTACGCACCGAACCGGTCCGCCGCGACACACGTTTTGCCATGATCGCTCCTTCGAGTGCCTGCATCTGCCCGGAGTGGTGACCACCAGACACGCGCCGACGCGCCACCCCCGGCAGGACGGTAGCACAGGCGGCCGGCAGGGGTCAATCAGCAGCCCGGCCGGCGGTGCCGAGCGGGCGGCCGAACTCGGCGCGATCGAGGGTCAACAGAACGTCGGCCGTCACCGGGGCGGCGATGGCCGGTCAGTTCAGGGTGTTGGTGGCAACTGAAACCTGCCCGCCACCCACCTCACGATCTTCCGCGATCGCGGCTCCGCTCACGCACGCGACATGACCTTCCCGCCTACCGATTCCACGCGGTGATCAGCAGTTGGAGCACCGTGGCGATGGACACCCAAGCCAGGTACGGCACCTGGGCCAAAGCGATCCAGCGGTGATGCGGCCAGATCGACGCCATCATCCACGGGATCGTGCCCAGCACGATCAGGATGTCGGCGGACGCCAGCGGCAGATTCCGCATCCGGAACTGGATCGGGCTGAAGACGAGGTTCGCGACGAGGTTGATGGCGAACGGCAGCGCCACCCGCCATGCGAGCTTGCCACGGGCGGCCTGCACGAACACGAAGCCGAACGTGACGAGGATGATCGGGTAGAGGATCGACCAGATCAGGCCGATCGTGGCCGGGGCTGGCGTCCACGAGGGCTTTGCGAGCGCGTCGTACCATTCACGCCAGGGCATGGAACGAACACCCCGTCAGTCGTCCAGCGTCACGCCGATCTTCACCCGCACCTGCCAGTGGGCGATCTGGCCGTTGTCGATGTGGCCCCTGGTCTCGACCACCTCGAACCAGCGCATCTTGCTCTCGCTGAAAGCCGCCTTCGCGATGGCGTTCTGGACCGCCCCTTCGATGCTCGTGTGAGACGAGCCGACCAGTTCGATGATCTTGTAGGTGTGTTCGCTCATGATTCGTGCCCGGTGATCAGCGGATTTGCCGCGGCGTCTCGAATCGATGGCACTCGCCGATCGATGCCGGGCGGAATTGATCACGGAGTATACCGCTCATCATGGCGGCGGTGCCTGCCGTCGTTCACTCGACCGGCTGGAAGTCGGAGAGCACCCACGAGCGGTCGAAGTAGGCCGCGCTGGTGCTATTGCCCACCGCCGATTCACCACCACTGCGGCCGGCCGGGCTTGGGTGCCGTCTCCTTCCGCACCGCTGCAGCGCGGATCGCGGCCGCCGGGAATGCCCGGCGGGACGGCTGCGGTGGCCCGATTGCCGACACAATCACCCGGGTTTCGTATCCGCGGTCGAAATCGGCTATTTTCAGCATGGCACACCAAAGGATTCGCCCAGGCACGCAACGACCGCGGGCCCGGCGGCTTTCCCGCGCCGGCACGAAGCCGCGCACCGCGGGACGGCCGGGGCGGTGAGGAGCACTTGATGATTTCGTTTCGGTTCGAGCACGTCCGCCTGGAGTCGTTTGGTCTCAACTTCCCAGAGTCGCTGCTGTCGTCCAAGGAGATCGAGGACCGGATCGCCCCCGTCTACGAGCGGTTGAAGATTCCGGCCGGCACGCTGGAACGTGTCAGCGGCGTGGCCACCCGTGGCATGTGGGGCACCGACGTGACCCCCAGTTCGATGGCCACCGTGGCCGCCCGGGACGCCCTGGAACGGTCGGGCTTCCGGCCCGACCAGATCGGGGCGCTGTTCAACTGCTCGGTATCTCGCGACTTCTTCGAGCCCGCCACCGCCTGCCTCGTGCACCACAACCTCGGCATCCCCGAGGAGTCGCTGGTGCTCGACATCACCAACGCCTGCATCGGGTTCAGCGACGGCATGATCATGCTCGCCCACCTCATCGAGGCGGGCACCGTGAAGGCGGGGATCATCTGCTCGGGAGAGAACATCTCGAAGGTGGTCCACACCACCTGCAGCCAGCTCCTGAGTGACGAGCGGATCACCCGCGAAAAGATCCTGCAGATGCTCCCCACGCTCACGCTCGGCTGCGGAGCCGTGGCGGCGGTGCTCTGCCACGACAGCATCTCCACCCAGGGCCACAAGTTCGTCGGCGGCGTGGCCCGGTCGGCCTCGCAGCACCACCAGCTCTGCATCGGCAACGGCGACTTCAGCGTCGGCCAGGGGGAGGAGATCGCGCCGATCATGACCTCCGACGCGGCGCAGCTGATGATCGCGGCCGCGAAGCTCGGCGGCCGCGCCTTCCCCGACGTCACCGCGGCGCTCGGCTGGTCGAAGGATCATGTCGACCACGTCTTCTGCCACCAGGTGGGCCGGCAGGTCAACGAGGCCTTCTACACCGAGATGGGCCTCGACTTCGACAAGGACTTCGCAATCTACAACCGCTACGGCAACATGGTGTCGGCGGCGCTGCCGGCGGCGCTGGCGATCGGGGCGGAGGAGAAGAACATCCAGCCCGGTGAGAAGGTGCTGCTCACCGCGTTCGGCAGCGGGCTCAACACCCGGTTCCTGGGATTCGAGTGGTAGCCTCCGGCACGGTCCCGTGATCTCGCCATGACACCCGCCCCGTCCATCGACCGCGACTCGCTGCGTCCACTCGGGCCGCTGTATCCATTCCGATCGCGGTTCGTCACCGTGGGCCGCGGCACGGCTGCCGGCGGCTCGCAGGGCCACCGCATGCACTACGTGGACGAAGGCAGCGGCCCCGTGGTCGTCTGCCTCCACGGCAATCCCACCTGGGGATTCCTGTTCCGCAACCTGATCGCCGCCCTGCGGGACGATTTTCGCGTGATCGTGCCCGATCACGTCGGCTGTGGCCTCTCGGACCAGCCGGCCGACGTCTTGTTCCGGGCAGGTGACCGCATCGGCCACCTCGAAGACCTGCTCACGGAGCTCGGCATCGAGCGGTTTTCGCTGGTGATGCACGACTGGGGGGGGCCGCTGGGCACGGGCCTGGCGGTGCGGCGGCCCGCCGCCGTGGAGCGGCTCGTGTACTTCAACACCACCCTCGCCGAGACGGCCCTGCTCCCTGGCATGATCCGCCGGGCGGCGGCGCCCGTGATCGGCCGGCTGCTCACGCAAGACACGATGCGGTTCGTGAAGCTGCTGACCTCGTTCGGCGTCGTCAACGCGATGCCGGAGGAGATCCGGCAGGGCTATCTCCATCCCTACCACACCCGCACCGGCCGCCGGGCCATCTGGGGCTTCGTCCGCGACATCCCCTTCGCGAGCGATCATTCGACCGCCCCGCTGATGGACGACATGATCGCGCGGCTGCCCGCGCTCGCCACCATTCCCACGAAGATCATCTGGGGGATGAAGGATCCCTGCTTTCATCCGGGGATCCTCCGGCGCTTCGCCGCCCGGTTTCCGCAGGCCGACGTGGTGCGGATCCCGGACGCCTCCCACCTCGTGCTCGAAGACGCGCCCGGCCGGTCGATCGCGGCCGTGCGGGCGTTTCTCCGGCCGCAGCCGCAGGTCGCGGGGGCCGGCGCCGCCGCGGCGGCCGGCCCGCAGCCCGAGGCGGCGCCGCGGATGCCTGCCGGTGGCCTCTACGACTCCCTCCGCGCCGCCGCCACGGCGATGCCCTGGGTCTCGGCGGTGACGAAGGTCTCCTTCCCGCGGTGGCGCCGCACGCCACGATACGACACGCTCGACTTCGGGGCGCTCGCCGCCCGGATCGACGCCTACGAGCACGGCCTGATGGAGGCCGGCCTGCGGGCGGCCGAGCGCGTGATCATGCTCGTGACACCCGGCGCCGACTTCCTCGCCCTGAGCTACGCCGTGATGGGCCGCGGCGCGGTGCCGGTGTTCATCGATCCGGGCATGGGCGTGGACGCGGTCGTGGCCTGCATGCGGGAGGCCGAGCCCAGCGGCTTCATCGGCGTGCCCCGGGCCCACCTCCTCCGCCTCAAGGCTGGCGAGCTGTTTCGTTCGCTGCGGTTCTCGGTGGTTGCCGGCCGGTTTCCGCCGTGCGGGGCCCTGCGGCTGTGCGACCTGCGGCGGCCCTCCGCCGCCCCCCCGACCCCGGTTCCCCGCGCTGACGCCGACCCGGCGCTCGTGGCCTTCACATCGGGGGCCACGGGCCGGCCGAAGGGCGTGGTCTTCACCAACCGGATGCTCCGCGAGCAGCTGGCCGTGTTTCGCGGACAGTTCGGCTTCCGCGGCGGCGATCAAGACCTGCCGCTGCTGCCGGTCTTCAGCCTGTTCACCGCGGCGCTGGGCGTGGGCAGCATCTTTCCGCCGCTCGATCCGAGCCGGCCGCTGTCGCTGGTGCCCGCGCAGATCATCCGTGTGATGCGCGACCTCGGCAACCAGACGTCGTTCGGGTCGCCGGCGCTCTGGTCGAAGATCGGCGAATACTGCCGCCAGACCGGCGCGACGCTGCCCCAACTCCGCCGGGTGTTCATGGCGGGGGCCCCCGTGTCACAGACCACGATCGACCTGGTGAAGGCCGCCTGCCCGCAGGCGGAGAGCTTCACGCCCTACGGCGCCACCGAGGCCCTGCCGGTGACGATCGCGTCGGCTCAGGAACTGCGGCTCGAGCGGCCCGTGCTCGCGGTGAGCGGCGACGAGGGAACCCCCGTGGGCCGGGCCATCGAGGGCGTGTCGCTCCGCGTGGTCCAGCCGCTCGACGATCCGCAGGCCGCGGTTCTCGTCGATTGTCCGGAGCGGGTCATCGGCGAGATCGTGGTCAGCGGCGACACCGTGAGCCGCGAGTATCTCCGCCGGCCCGAGGCGACGGCGACCAGCAAGATCCACGAGGGCGGCCGCGTCTGGCACCGCATGGGAGACATGGGCTATCTCGACGCCGCCGGCCAGCTCTACTTCTGCGGCCGCAAGGCCCACGTGGTCACCACGCCGGGCCGCACGTTCCATAGCGTGCCGGTGGAGAACGTCTTCAACCGGCATCCGCAGGTCCGGCGCACGGCGCTCATCGGGGTCGATGGCGGCCCCGCCCTCGCCGTCGAGCCGGCCTCGTGGCCGCTCTCGGCGTCCGCCCGGCAGGCGCTCGCCGCGGAACTGCGGGCGGTCGCCGCGGACGATCCGGTCACCGCCGCGATCCGGCGGTTCTACTTCCACCAGTCGTTCCCCGTCGATGCCCGGCACAACGCCAAGATCTTCCGCGACCGCCTCGGCGCCTGGGCCGCCACACAGACGGCCGTCGAAGTGGCGGCTCCGGAGACGCCCCCCGCGGTGACGGCATGAAGGTGGTGGTGACCGGCGGCGGCGGGTTCGTGGGCAGCGGACTCTGCCGGCGGCTCCGCGACCTCGGCCACGATGTCACGGCCCTCGGTCGCAGGCCTTCCGCGGCGCTGGCGAAGGAGGGCATCCGCACGGTGATCCAGGATCTCTCGGCCCCGCAGGCCGAGGCCGCGCTTGCCCCGCTGTTCTCGGGCGCCGAGTGCGTGTTCCACACCGCGGCCCACGTGAAGATGTGGGGCCCTCGCGAGGCGTTCGTCCAGGGGAATCTCGTCGCCACACGAAACGTGATCGCCGCCTGCCGGGCGGCGGGCGTGGCGAAACTCGTGTTCACCAGTTCGCCGAGCGTGGTCGCCACCGATCACGACCTGCGGGGGATCGACGAGTCGCAGCCGTATCCCGCGGCCTACAAGGCGCTCTACCCCGAAACGAAGGCGGCCGCCGAGCGGGAAGTGCTCGACGCCCACGGCCACGATCTGAAGACGCTCGCGCTGCGGCCGCACCTGATCTTCGGCCCGGGCGACACGAACCTCGTGCCCACGATCCTCCGCCGGGCCCGTGCCGGCCGGCTCGTGCAGGTGGGGGACGGCGCGAACCTCGTCGATCTGACCTTCATCGACGACTGCGTGTCGGCCCACGTGCGGGCAGCCGAGGCGCTCGACACCCGGCCGACGGCCGGCGGGCGGGCCTACTTCATCAGCCAGGGCACGCCCGTGCGGCTCTGGGAATGGATCGGCCGCGTGCTGGCCCTGCATGGGCTGCCGCCGGTGCGGCGGCGGCTGTCGGCGGCCACGGCCCAGTTCCTGGCGACGGCGGCCGAAGGAGCGTGGCGCACGTTCGGCATCGCCTCGGATCCTCCGCTGACGCGATTCCTGGCGGAGGAGATGGCGACCGATCATTACTTCGACATCTCCGCCGCGCGGCGCGAACTCGGCTACGCGCCGAGCTGCACGGCGTGGGAGGCGACCGAGCGGACGTTCGCGCCGGCTTCAGGAAGCCCAATCGGGTAAGCGATGGAGCCGCGGTCCGCCGCGCCGCTCGGGGCCGCCCACGCCCCGTCGCCGGACGTTCGCCTCGGCCATCCGGGCCTCGGCTCACTCGGATGTCGCCTACGCTTCGCCATCCTGGCTGCGCTTGTCGACATACGCCGGCTCCCGGGGCATGGGCGGCCCCGAGCTCGCTGCAGGTCCGTCGCGTCGCGGGCTACAATCGCGGCGTGACGCCTTCGCCCGATCCGCCGTTCGCCGATTGCCCCGATCGCCGCGGCACCGGCGCGGAGAAGTGGGACCGCTACGCCGATCGCGACGTGCTGCCCGTCTGGGTGGCCGACATGGATTTCTCCGCGCCGCCGGAGGTGCTCGCGGCGATCCACGACCGCGTCGATCACGGTGTGTTCGGCTACACGCACGAGCCGCCGGGCTTTCGTGAGGCCCTCGCCGCCCACCTCGCGCGGCGGCACGGCTGGCAGGTCGATCCAGACCGGATCGCGGGCACGCCGGGCGTGGTGACGGGGCTCGCGCTCACCGCCCGGCTGCTCGCCGACCCCGACGCCGAGATCATCACGTTCACCCCCGTCTATCCGCCGTTCCTGTCGCTGCCGGGCCTCGCGGAACGGCGGTGCGTTCGCGTGCCGCTCGTCCAACAGGCCGCGTCGTGGACGATCGACTTCGAAGCGCTCGAAGCCGCCGCCTCTCCGAAATCGAAACTCCTCTGGCTCTGCCATCCGCACAATCCCACCGGCACGGTGTTTCGTCGCGCGGAACTTCTGCAGCTTGCCGACTTCGCGGCACGGCACGGAATCACGGTGGTGAGCGACGAGATCTGGTCGGATCTGCTCCTCGACGAGGATCGCGGCGGCGGGCGGCACGTGCCCTTCGCGAGCCTCGATCATCCGGCCGCGGCCGCGGCGGTCACGCTCGTGGCGGCGTCGAAGACCTGGAACCTCGCGGGGCTCGGCTGCGCGGCGGCGATCCTGCCCACGGCCGAGATGCGCTGCCGCTGGCGGATCGCGGGCGGCGGGCTCGTGCCGATGGTCAACCCGCTCGGATACGCAGCGTCGATCGCGGCCTGGACGCACGGCGATCCGTGGCGACGGCAGCTCGTGGACGTGCTCCGCCATCACCGCCATCTCGTGCAGGAAACGGTCGCCGCGACACCGGGGCTTTCCTGCGTGCCGGCGGAGGCGACGTATCTCGCCTGGATCGACTGCCGCGGCACTGGGTGCGACGACCCGCAGGCGGCCTGCGAAGCGGCGGGGCTCGGCCCCTCCGATGGCCGCGAGTTCGGCGCCCCGGGCTTTGTGCGAGTCAACACCGGCTGCCCGACGCCCCGGCTCGAGGAGGCGCTGCGGCGCCTGCGGCGGGCGTTCGGCGTGTTGGCGTGCGTCTGTGCGGCCACACTCGGCCTGTTGCCGGCTGCCCGCGCCGCCGAAAGGAACGTGCTCTTCATCGCGGTCGATGACCTCAAGCCCACGCTTGGCTGCTACGGCGACCCGCATGCCAAAACGCCTGCCATCGACCGGCTCGCGGCCCGCGGCACTGTCTTTGAGCGGGCCTACTGCATGCAGGCCGTCTGCGCGCCCTCCCGCAACGCAGTGCTCACCGGCCTACGGCCCGAGACGCTTCGGATCTACGACCTCGGCACCAACTTCCGCCTCCGCGCACCCACCGTGAAGACGCTGCCAGAGTGGTTCAAGGAGCACGGCCACGCCAGTCACGGCATCGGCAAGATTTTCCACGTCGGCCATGGCAACCATGAGGATCCGATCTCGTGGAGCGTGCCCCATGTCCAGGAGCGGTCGATCGAATATGCCACGGCGGCGGCCGGCGCGGCGACCACGCGGGAGGAGGCGCTCTTCGCCAACGCGCCGGGCGACGCGAAGAGTCTCGACAAGGGGGCCGCCTTCGAACGGGCCGACGTACCCGACGAAGCCTATGCGGATGGCCGAATCGCGGCGGCTGCGATCGAGCGGCTCCGCGGCTTCAAAAAGTCGGGTGAGCGGTTCTTCCTGGCCGCGGGGTTTCTCAAGCCGCATCTGCCGTTCTGCGCGCCGGCGCGATACTGGGATCTCCACGATCCAGCCACGCTGCCGCTGGCCGACACCTGCGTGCCGCCGCAGGGCGCCCCGCAGTTCGCCCCGCAGTTTGGCAACGAACTCCGTAACTACGCCGGTATCACCGAGCGCGGCGACCTGCCGGAGTCGCTCCAGCGGACGCTCGTGCATGGCTACTATGCGGCAGCGAGTTTCATGGACGCCCAGGTCGGGAAGTTGCTCGACGAACTCGACGCCCTCGGGCTCACCGACGACACGATCATCGTCCTCTGGGGCGACCACGGCTGGCACCTCGGCGACCACGGGATGTGGTGCAAGCACACGAACTACGAGCAGGCGACGCGGGCTCCGCTGATCGTGGTGGCGCCGGGGCAGCGCGGCAGCCAGCGATCTGCGGCGATCGTCGAGTTCGTCGACATCTATCCCACGCTCTGCGATCTCGCGGGTCTCCCTCGGCCGGCGCACCTCCAGGGAGAGAGCCTCGTGCCGCTGCTCGACGAGCCGGCGTCGCCGACGCGAAAGCCCGCCTATCAGGTCTACCCGCGAAAAGACAAGAACCTCGGCCCGCTCCTTGGCCACGCCGTGCGGAGCGACCGCTGGCGCTACGTCGAGTGGCGACAGAACGACGGCGGCATCGCGGCCCGCGAACTCTACGACATGCGGAAGGATCCACTCGAGACGGTGAACGTCGCCGCCGATGCCGGCTGCGAGGACGTCGTCGCGGAGCACGCGGCCCTGCTCGCCGCGCGGCTGGCCGTGACGCCGCCGGCCGGATTGGAACTTCGCGACGTCCCGACTCTGCCGCACACCGTCGCCGAGGCGAAGGTCATCGCCTCGCGCCTGGCCAATGCCGCGGGGCCGGGCGGCCATGCGGAACTCGCCCTTCAGGCCGATCGCATCGCCCTGATACCCGCCGACTGGCTCGTCGCCTGCCTCCAACCCATGGAAACCGCCACGCCCGGCGGCGCCAACTGGCTCCGCAGCGGCCTCGATCGGGCCGTCGCGCGGCTCGGCAACGCAGTCCCCGTCGCTGACCTTGCCGCTGTGGTGACGGATGTCGCCCAGCCGCCTCGGGTTCGTAGTCTGGCATATCTCTGGCTGAGCGACCGCGATGCCCCGCAAGCCGATGCGATGCTCGATACGATGCTCGATGATCCTGCGATCGAACTCCGCCGCCAGGCCGTCGAGAAGCTGCTTGCCGCCGCAGACGCAGCCGATGATGCGCCGCGAAAGGACGCCTATCGCCGAGCACTCGCCGCCGCTCGGGACGTCGATCAGATCGAGCGAATCGTGACGTGGCTGTCCGAGCATGGCGAGCCGACCGATCTCGCCGACGTGCTCGGGTTCGTGCGCACGTGGCGGGTGAGTGAGGCCTTCGACAACACGAGGGGCGACGCGGCCACGCCCATCGGCTTTGCGAAGGCCTATCCGCCCGAGACGGGCGATCCCGCGCTGCCCGACACCAGCAGCTGGAAGGCCGTCACCTCGCCCGACAAGCAAGGGTCGATCGACCTCAACGCCGCGATTGAGACCAAAAAGGAAGTCCTCGCCTATGCGGTCGCCACGGTGGAGATGCCCGGGGGGCCGGCGGAGGTCCGCATCGGAAGCCCGTGCGCCGTCGCCGTGTGGGTCAACGGCAGGCCGTTGATGGCGCACGAGATCTACCATGCGTCGGAGGCCATCGATCAGTACGTCGCCACGACCGATTTTCGCGCGGGCACCAACACCGTGATGGTGAAGTGCTGCCAGAACGAGCAGACGGAGCCGTGGGCCGTCGATTGGCGGTTTCGGCTACGGATCTGCGATCCGCTCGGCAAGCCGTTGGCGACGCAGGCGGAATCTGCGCCACCGAAGACCACACCCGGAAAGGCCGATGATGCACGCACGCCTTAGTGGGCACGCACGCCTTCACCCGCCGCGCTGGCCGGGAGCGGCTCTTCGTGCGTTCTGCGCGGCCGGCACATGCTCGATGGCCCTCTGCCTTGCGGCCACAGCAGGGGCCGCCGACTGGCTCGAGTTTCGGGGCCCGCAGGGCCGGGCCATCGCCGGCGATCAGGCGATTCGCACCCGCTGGAGCGAGGATGACGGCATCGCCTGGAAGGCCGACCTTCCGGGCCGGGGCGCGTCGAGCCCGATCGTAGTGGGCGACCTCGCTGTGGTGACAGCGTCGAGCGGTCCGCGGCAGGACCGGCTGCACATCCTGGCACTCGACAGGAACACGGGTCGCATGCGATGGCACCGCACGTTCTGGGCCACGGGCCGCACGCTCTGCCATCCCACGAGTGCGATCGCCGCCGGCACTCCTGCCAGCGACGGCACGCGAATCGTCGCCCTTTATTCCTCATGCGACCTGATCGCGGTCGATCTCGACGGGCGGCTGCTCTGGCAGCGGAATCTCGCCGTCGAGCATCCAAAAAGCGGGAACGATGTTGGCATGGCATCGAGTCCGCGAATCATCGACGGCACGGTGGTCGTGCAGATCGACTGCCAGGGAGACGCCTTTGCCTCAGGAATCGACGTTGTCAGCGGAGAAGACCGCTGGAGCGTGTCGCGGGAGAGGCTCGGCTGCTGGTCGAGCCCGTTGGCCATGGACACAGCGGCACATGGCACGTGCGTCCTCCTGCAAAACGCTGCCGGCGTCGAGCTGCGGCGGATCGCCGACGGAACAATCGTGTGGTCGTGGAAGTCGCGGTGTGCGGAGATCCCGACCACCACCGAAGCGGCCGGACGGCTCTACGTGCCAAGCGAT
>Ga0114976_10002215_pt1 | contig 12242 bp, 12 predicted proteins | sample S_130805_EF_Meta_FD_87319 | JGI IMG/M metagenome (GOLD analysis project Ga0114976, IMG submission 87319) | Freshwater microbial communities from Lake Simoncouche, Canada to study carbon cycling - S_130805_EF_MetaG | ecosystem: Environmental > Aquatic > Freshwater > Lake | place: Lake...
ACAACATGCATCACAGCTGAAATTGCCAAAGTTGGCGGCAAATTACTCTTCATTTCTGGCAAAGAAAAGCGAGCTTTTGAAGAGGCTAAAGTGATATCACATAAGGTTGCAATTGCACACCCTAAACCAAATGCGCCGCCAAAAACAGAGGAAACAAGAGGAATCTGACAAGACTTCATTGCCGCATAAACTGCCAAAAGGGGATCAGTTACTTCGGCACGAATTTGATTAGCACTTTTCTTAGGAGGAATAATGCCTGGCTCAGGCTTATGTAATTGACGACCATGAGAAAAGTCTTCTCCTTGACCAGTAAGGTGAATTACTTTGATATCCATATTAAAACTGAAGTCATTAATCAATTGAGTCATTTCCTTGACCATGGACATTTCTAAACGATTCCCAAATTCCGGCCTATTAATAACGATACTAGCGACAGAATTTTCTACACTAACTATTAAATTATTCACAATAAAACCTTATTCAAAATAAATATTAATCTTCAAAAGGCATACCTTAAGTTTCTGGAATGAATTAGTTCTTTGATACAAGGAAATAAAATTAAAATAAAAAAGTTTAAGTCCATCGCATCAAATATCCAACCTAAGAAGGCTGATAAAGGAACAATTTTTTGATATGTAGTGATTTCAGATGATTCCTTTGAACCATCACCAACGATTGTATTCGTTACCACTATGTATCCCTCGCTCCCATTTTTGGCTTTTTATATTTTTATATGGCCAATACTTGCTATGAATATTAGTCCTTTATTAGTTATATTGTCAATCATTACATTTTTGATATATTGACTGTATAGAACCAATATATATGCTAGAGACAAAAGTAGATGCGTAAGTAAATTTATACGAAACCTTTGCCTTTAATCGATGAGCGAAGTAGACCTTTTTGGAATGCGGCAAAAGAAAAAATACTTCAATTACCGCAATGTAAAGATTGCCAACATATTCGAGCTCAATTTGAAGATTTTTGTCCGCCGTGCTTCTGAATTGATTTCATGGAAAACCTTAAGTGGCAATGGAACAATCTGGTCGCATTGATGTTTTTTCCAGCAATAAGGCAATTTTGTATGAAATGTCTGATGCTTTTCCTGGCTCAAGAGTCTTTGCTGACGTAATTGGATATGAATCCATGTCGATTGGGATACTGAAGGCACGTGCAGCCACAATACCTAAGATAAATGACTGGATTGACGGTGCAATGCAGCAAGGGCAAATCAATGAGATGGTTAAAAATTCAGGGCTTAGAGGGATTCTATTAGCTAAGTAATAGTTTTGGAGTAATGTGCCAAAGTCTCCTAGCTTGTAATATAATTTCTCATAAATCAAACAAAAATCGTACTAAAGGAGACTTGTATGAAGCAAATTAATGTTGCTGTTATTGGAACTGGTTGGTGTGGTGGTATTCGTGCTGAAACAGCCCACAGAAACCCACTCGTTAAAAACCTCTACATCGCTGAAACGAATGAGATTCGCCTCAAAGAGATGACAGATAAAGTCAAGCCTGTTGTTGCGACTACAGATTATCGTGAATTACTTAAAATAGCTGAAATCGATGCCGTCATGATTTCAGCTACACCAGAAACAACGCACTTTCCAATTGCGAAAGAATCTTTGTTAGCGGGTAAGCATGTTTTCTTAGAAAAGCCAATTGCGATTGCTTTGGAAGAAGCTGATGAGCTGATTGCCATTGCGAAGCAAAAAAACCTCAAATTTACCATCGGTTACTCACAGCGTTTTAATCCAAAATATGCTTATGTTAAAAAATCAATCAATGATGGCACGATTGGTCGTCCAGTCAGTATTTTGGTCAGCCGTCATATTACGCGCAGCCTTGGTAAGAAAATCAGTGGACGAGTAAAGCTGTCTCCTGCTGCGATGGAATCTACCCATGATTTAGATTTTGTGTTTTGGTGTTTGGAGCCAGCAAAGCCAGTCAAAGTGTATTCACAAGTGAACTATGGCGCGATGCGCGAATCGACTGGCGGAGATATTCCTGATACTCAATGGGTCATGGTCACGATGGATAATGGTTTGTCATTTGTAGTTGGTGGTGGCTGGAGTTTGCCTCCAGGATATCCTAACTTTTCTTCAACATGGATTGAGTTCATTGGTAGTGAAGGTGCGCTTTTAGTTGATGATAGTCATAAAGATGTTGTTTTAAATACCATGAAAAATGGCATGCAACTGCCAATGTCGACAATGCCTGGTGAGCAAGTGGATCACGTTTACGCAGGCCCAATGGCTTATGAAACGATTCATTTCCTTGAAGCTGTTGCCCTTGATCGTGATGTATTAGTGACAGGCGAGCAAGCTCGTCAAGTGATGGAAGTGTATATGGCTGCTGATATCTCTGCTGAGACGGGTGAGCCTGTATATCTCCCTATTTCTCAAGAAAAACTTCGTGCGGTGAATGGATAAACCATGCGGGATCGTCAAGCAAAAAATCTTGGGTTAGCAATTGTTGGCGCAGGAAGAGTAGGACTATTTCGTGGTGAGGTCGCGGCTCGTCATCCTCAAGTCGGTTGGATAGGCATTGCGGAAAAAAATCCTGAACGAGCTAAGTTGGTTGCGGAAAAATTAAAGGCAGACTTTGTTACGGATAGCTATGAAGAATTACTTAGTCGTCCTGAAGTTAATGCAGCCATCATTGCGACTGACGAGCATTTACACGTAGACCCCATCATGAAAGCAGTTGAGCGGGGCCTTCCCATGTTAATTGAGAAGCCACTGGCAACAGAGTTAGCTGATTCTGCAAAAGTATTAGAAGCAATTGAGTCTGCCGGAATTGACGCCGTCGTTGGCTATACCCAGCGATTTAGAAGACGTTGGTTGGCAGCAAAAGAAAAAGTTTCTGCAGGACAATTGGGCGATGTGACGTTAGTAACTTCTCGTGCCTTCATGAACCGTTTAGTTGCGATTGACAATTACAAGCGCACAAATCATCCGGAGCGTATTTCCCCGATGGTTATCTCAGGAACCCATGCTCTAGATATCGTGATGTGGATGATGCAGGGCAAGACCCCGGTAGAGGTTTATGCGCGCGCAATTGATAAGGCATTAGGCCCCGAGTACAAAGGGATTGATGCGACAAGTGGTGTCGTCACTTTTTCCGATGGCACGATTTACCAAGCAACGATTTCATGGGCATTACCAGTCGTTTGGCCTGGTGCTGTCTATAGTTTAGACGTGGGTATTGTTGGAACAGAGGGAGTACTCACGATTGACGATACCCATCGGGATATCGTATTGGCAACATCCAAGTTTCAGGGCGAAGGTTATGCTCCAGATGCCACACGACGCGTTGACTTTATGGGGAGTTATCCACCAGGAGATATGGCATTAGGAGAGCTTCGTGGACCGATGCGTGAAGAGACTGACTCTTGGTTAAATCGTGTGTCTTTAGGACTGCCAACACCTGCGGCAACCGTAGCTGATGCGCATAAGAATTTAATGATGACTAAAGCCTTTGATTTATCAGCTAGGTTAAAACGCCCAGTAGCATTACCGATTGATGCAAAAGACGATATTTATTCCTAAATTATTTATCTAACTAGACAATATTCAATACCACCGGAGATTAACTCATGAGACGTTTTTTACAACTGATGACAATCGTGCTGGCCATTAACTCATTTATGGTCAATGCACAGGATTCAAATTACCCTAACCGTCCGATTACTTGGATTGTGCCGATGGGAGCTGGTGGAACTTCAGATGTATTTGCTAGGACCATACAGCCCTTCATGGCGAACTACCTTGGTCAGTCGATGATTGTTGACAACAAGTCTGGAGCTAATGGAGTTTTAGGAGAAGAGTTGGGGTTCAATGCAAAGCCTGATGGCTATACAATCATTTTTTCTTCAGCGTCTGTTGCTGCTAACCCGTTTTTACGTAAAACCAATTATGACCCTAGAAAATTTGTACCTGTTATTTATTTAGGTAACGTGTATTTAATTTTGTTAGCAAATTCTGACGTCAAGGCTAAAAATTTAAAAGAGTTTGTTGAGATGGTAAAAACAAAGCCACCTGGAACAGTTAATTATTCCTCTTGGGGTGTTGGTGGTATGGGACACTTAGCAACGGAGTTGTTAAACATTGAAGCAAAGATTAATTTATCGCATATTCCTTACAAGACTTCGCCAGAGGCTGTTACAGCCGCTATTTCTGGACAAACGCAAGTGACATTCCAAACGACATCACTTGCTATACCGCAAATTAAAGCAGGTAGATTACATCCTTTAGCAGTTGCTGCGCCGAATCGTTTGCCAGATGCACCAGATATTCCTACAGTTGGAGAAATGGGTTACCCTGGAATTAAAATTGATACATGGTTTGGTATTTTTCTTCCGCCAAATACACCAAGACCGATTGTTGAACGTTTAAATAAAGCTTTCCAAGCAGCGATTACTGACCCGGAGAATAAAGCAAAACTAGAAGCCAAAGGAATTTATCCAAAAGGCGGAACCCCAGAAGATTTCCAGAACTATTTCCAATCTGAGATGAGAAAATTCAGCCGTATTGTGACTGAAGCAAAAATTGAACCAGAAACGAAGTAGTTGATCAGTAGCATCGATTAATCAAAGGATGTCCATATTATCTCAAGCTCGATGGAGTGGTTTTCAATATCATTACCAACCAGAAAAGAGTCATGTACATCCTTTTTTAGTTGATTTATGGAAGTCCGTTGCACATCAAACTGATGGCTTAGTTCAAATTGAAGTATGTGCTAATAATGGTGGTTCAAAACATTCCCATCTTGAGATTGTGCAAGATCTGATTGAAGGTAAGATTCAATTTTATGCATTAATGGGAAGTATTTTGGGGCCTATCGCTCCAGTGATGAATATCCAAAGTTTGCCCTTTATCTTTCGTACTAACGATGATGTATATGGTGCGATGGATGGTGAGATTGGCGAGTATTTACAACAAGAACTGATACCTCATGGCATTTATTTATTTCCCCATGGATTGATGGAAAATGGCTTTCGACACATCGTCTGTTCGGATAAGCCCATTTACAAAGCATCAGACTTAGCAGGTGTTTCGATACGAATCCCTGAAGGAAAAGTATTTGAAGATACTTTTCAGGCGCTTGGTGCGAACCCTGTACCTTTATTTGTCCTCGAGTTATATGACGCATTAAAAACAGGGAAAGTTACGGCGCAAGAAAATCCTTTAGCCATCTTAGATTCTTTAAAACTGCATGAGGTCACTACTTACGTTTCTAAGACAGCACATATGTGGTCAGGATTTAATTTAATTGGGAACCTGCCCTTTTGGCAAAGTATGCCCAAGGATATTCAAGAAATTGTACAAACCAATATTACGCAATATGTGGCAAGGCAACGTCAGTATACGATTGCATTGAATGCACAACTAGAACAAGATTTAAGCTCTAAGGGAATGATTTTTAATCAAGCGGATACCCAAACATTTAGAGATTGTTTAAAAGGAGATTTTTATTCAGGATGGAAGCAACAATTAGGCCCCAAATTATGGAGTTTATTAGAGCAACGGTTTGGAAAATTAGTGAGTGACTAGCCTGTTCTAAAGAATAGTTATAGAATTAGCAACATATAAAAAAATTAGGAGATTTGAATGAAATTAATGAAGTTATTGGCAATTTTATTTTGCGCCTTTATCACCAGTTCTTCTTTTGCCGAAGATCCATATCCCAATAGACCCATTAATTTAATTGTGCCGAATCCTCCGGGCGGTTCGTCTGATGCCAATGCAAGAGTTCTCAGTGAACTTTTACAAAAGCCATTGAAGCAACCTTTGGTGGTCACATTTAAGCCAGGAGTTGGTGGGCAGATTGGTAATTCATTTGTAGCCAAGTCAAAGCCAGACGGATACAACATTTTGATGGGGTTATCTTCCATTATGGTCTCCCCTGAGGCCGAGCGAGTCCAAGGAAAGACTTCGCTTTATGAAATTGATCAGTTAGTTCCAGTAGCGATGATTTCAAACGATCCGATGGTGATGCTCGTCAACTCCAGTTCCCCATGGAAAACATTATCTGATGTCGTGAAAGCAGCTAAAGAAAAACCCAACACAATTAATTACTCCTCTTCTGGTAATTTTGGGCCGATTCATTTATCTGTAGTGATGTTTGAACATGCTGCAGGAATCAAATTATCCCAAGTACCATTTGGAGGCGGTGGCCCATCAATGATGGCATTGCTGGGTAATCAAGTAGAAATTACAACCGCGATTCCATCAGTTGCGATTCCGCAAATACAATCCGGAAAAGTGCGCGCAATTGCGGTTTCAGGCCCTAGAAGAATTAAACAATTGCCTAACATCCCTACCTACCGTGAATCTGGCTATGATGCAGAATTTAATATTTGGAACGGTGTCTTTGTTCCCCAAGGTACTCCAGAACCAATTATTAAAACTTTACGCGATGCCGTGCGTGAGGTTGCAAACTCCGGTGAGATGGAAAATGCGATGACACAAAGAGGTATGATTTATGAATATCTTGATATGGCCGAGTTCAGAAAATTTGCGAAAGAAGATGGCGATCGTATGGTCAATGCCGTTAAAAAAATCGGCAAATTAAATTAAGATGGCAAAAATTGAGGCTTCTAAAGCCTTATTGCATTTACGAGTCTTAGACCTCACTCGCGTTCGTGCGGGTCCTGTATGTGTTCGGCATTTGGCGGATTTTGGTGCAGATGTAATCAAGATTGAAAACGTCAGTGAAGAGTCTTATGCAGGACCAAGAGAAGGCCCAGATTTTCAGAACCTACATCGTAATAAAAGATCGATGACCTTAAACCTCAAGTCAGATGATGGACTTGAGGTATTTAAGCAATTAGTTAAAACAGCTGATGTGATTGTTGAAAACTATCGACCTGACGTGAAGTTTCGGTTAGGGATTGATTATGAATCGATGAAAAAAATCAATCCTCGTATCATTTATGCGAGTATTTCTGGATTTGGCCAAGACGGACCCTACGTGAACCGTCCAGGATTTGATCAAATCACCCAAGGCATGTCAGGACTTATGTCCGTAACTGGCACCCCAGGTGAAGGTCCTATGCGAGTTGGTGGCGCTGTTACTGATGTAACAGCAGGTTTGTTAGCGGTGATGGGGATATTAACCGCCCTTGTGGAGCGTGATCAGAGTGGCGAAGGTCAGTGGGTTCAATCAAATCTTCTCCAAGCTGGCCTCACATTATTAGATTTCCAGGCAGCACGTTACACCATGAACGGTGAAGTGGCCAAACAAGTAGGTAATGATCATCCTACATTTATGCCGACGTCAGCGTATCCAACTGCAGATGGTTATATGAATGTTGCAGCAACCGGTATGGGCGTGTGGGAAAAATTTGCTGCAGCACTGGGACGAGATGATTTACTCAATGATGAAGAATTTAAACTTGCAAAAGGCCGCTCTGATGGGAGAGCCCGCCTGAATACGGAAATCAGTCGCACACTTGAAACACGCACAACGGCTGAGTGGGTTGATCATTTGTTAGCACATGGCGTGCCTTGCGGCCCTATTTACAACATGGATCAAGTATTTGCAGATCCACAAGTAAAGCACATCGGAGCTTCTGCAAAAGTTACACATCCGACTTTAGGTGAACTGACTCTTTTAAACCAAAGTATCGGTTTATCGAGAACCCCTGCATCTTTAAAAACAAGTACGCCTATGAAAGGTGAACATACAGAAGAGGTATTGGCAGAACTAGGATTTACAGCGGAAAAAATTGCTACGTTAAAACAGGACGGTAGTATTTAATGAGCCTGATATTTCGACAATTTGTACGCAATCGATTGACCTTATTGCTATCTCTTACCTTATGTTTTTTGGGGATTCATGCGAGTGTTGCACAAACTAATTTTCCAGATCGACCGATTCGTTTAGTAGTAGGTTATCCACCCGGCGGAGCTGCCGATTTTGTGGCACGCGTGACGGCAGATCAGTTAAGTAAAGAGCTTGGAGTGTCAGTTGTTGTTGAAAATAAACCGGGTGCCGGCGGGGCAATTGCCGCCGACTTAACTGCAAAATCAACCCCAGATGGTTATACGATTTCGATGTCAGGACCTCATGCGCAAATACGCGCCTTATATCCAAAGATGGCTTTAGATGTTGAGAAAGACTTTATACCAATCACTAATCTCGCCACAGGTGCAATGATTATTTGCACAAACCCTCAGGCGTCTTATAAAAACCTCAAAGAACTGATACAGTTTGCAAAAGCCAATCCAGACAAAATCTTTAATGCATCTTCTGGTAACGGTTCGACTCCCCATATTGCATCTGCCCTTTTTAGTAATATTGCCCAAGTTAAATTTTCGACGATTCAATTTAAGGGCGGTGGTCCTGCAGCGGTATCTACCATTGCTGGAGATACCCAATTGATGTTTGCCACCCCACCAACCGTAATGGGATTTATTAAGCAAGGCTCTTTAAAAGCGATTGCCCTGACATCAGCAAAATCTTCTCCAGCCATACCTGGTATTCCGGGAGCTGAAGAAGCAGGATTATCTGGATATAACTCAACGTTCTCGTATGGACTTTATGCGCCTGCTGGAACACCAAGCGCCATCATCCAGAAGATATTTCAAGCATCACAAAAAGGGATGAATGGAGTTGCTACGAAGGATCGATTAGCTTCTCAAGGAATGGACCTCACTATCTCTAAAAGTCCAGAGCAATTTATGAGCCAATTAAAAGCAGAAGCGCCAGCACTGATGGAAGCAGTCAAAGTATCTGGCGCAAAATTAGAATAAAGAAGCTTATTCTGCTTGAATGTTTAATGATTTCAGACGATTGGCATATTTCAAGACCTCAGCATCGGTAAATGCTTTGAATTGCTCAGGTGAGTCAGCGACGGGATCTAAACCAATTTGAATAATGCTATCAGCGACTGATTTTTTATCGTAAGCTTGTCTGACTAATTGTTGGATTTTTAGGACAGTTTCCTTTGGTGTTCCTGCAGTCGTAAATAAACCAAACCACCCACCATCAATTTCAAAATTCGGAAAACCTTGTTCTGCAACCGTAGGCACATCCGGAAACAGAGTAGAGCGTTTTAAACCAGTAAAACCAATTGCTTTTAATCTACCATCTCTGATAAAAGGTAATACGGAGGATGGGGTGGTGATGAGTACTTGGATTTGTTCACCAATTAAGGCGGTAGTTGCAGGACCGGCTCCCTTATAAGGGATATGGACCATATTAAGACCCATGCGTTGATTAAATAATGCACTCGATATGTGAAGATGATTCCCATTGCCAGGACTTCCGTAGGAGACTTTATTATCAGGATTCTTTGCGTAAGTTAAAAATTCGTTAATATTTTTAATTGGCGATTTTGCATTGATGACAATAAGAAGTGCTTCCACATTACCTAGATTCGTTACCGGAATTAAATCTTTCTTTAAATCATAGTTGAGCTTTTTGTAATAACTTGGATTGACGGTAATTGACGTTGAAGTTACTAAAAGCGTGTAACCATCAGGTTTTGCTTTTGCGACCAGGTCAGCACCAATCATGCCGTTGGCTCCAGGATGATTTTCAACATAAAAGGATTGACCGGCTATACCAGTTAGTTGCGGAGCTAAAATTCTCGCAATCGAGTCCGGAGTACCAGTTTCAAAAGGAACTACCATTTTGACCGTTTTATTGGGATAACTTTGCGACAAGGCAAGTTGGGAAAACAGTCCAAAAAATAACAAACCAAATATTTTTAGCATCGTTTTACTCCTCTTGAGTTTTGATAGGCGTTGGAACTACATCCTTGGTAGCACCTTTCCATCCATGTTCTGTAATATCAACCACTACCCCATTGGGATCAAAATACTTCACCTCATAAAATCCACCATCATGTTTCACATCACCCATCCAGTAGGTTCCGCCAAGATCCTCTATTTTCTTACGAGTACCCCCAACATCATCGACCCAAAACCCCAAGTGATGAATACCAACAAAATCGGCACCACGATCACCAGCAGACGTATCATTTTTATAATTCAATAATGCTAAATTGACCGTCCCGTCACTCAGATAAACGCCTTTAGCATTTGCCCAATCGGTACCCCCTACGCGTTGCATATCAAATGCCTTCATGTAGAATTCAGCAGCACTCTCGGGGTCTTGAACTGTTAGGGTGATATGACGTAATTTAGCCATTTTTTTATGATTTAAGATTAAACTTCAAAAAATATCGCAGGCTAATTTTGAGCAATACCAGCTTGCTTCACAATCTTTGCATATTTATTCATTTCATTTGTAACAAATTGATGGAATTGTTGTTGATCCATTTCGCGAACTTGGATACCTGCTTTATCAAATGTGGCCTTAATCTCAGGATCTTGCATGGCTTTATTAATATCATGGTTGATCTTTTTCAAGATGTCCTGAGGTACATCGATAGGAGCCCAAATACCCACCCAAAAATCAATATCAAAACCAGGGTACCCTTGCTCGGCGATTGTGGAATATTGAGGAAATTGACTCAGCTTATCTTTTGATGTGATGCCCAAGGACCGAAGCTTACCTGTATTTAAGTAGGAAAGAGCCGTATCAAATGGAGCCATAAAATAATCTAATCTACCAGCTAGGACATCCTGAATTGCCTCTGGTGAGCTTTTGTAAGGGATGTGGGTATTTTTCATGCCAGTTGCTTGGTGGAGAAACTCAGCAGCAAGATGAGTTGAGCTACCAATACCAGCAGATCCAAAGGAAAGGGCACTATTCGGCTTTTTGGAGGCTTGAATTAGATCCCCTATCGTTTTATAAGGACTATTGGCATTCGTGATGAGAACATAAGGAGTCGTTGTTAGCATACTGACATTCGCTAAACTTTTTACCGCATCATAGGGAAGTTTTTTATAGACTGCCGGGTTAATGGCATAGGTTGCTGAATTTGCTAACAAGGTATAGCCATCTGGCGGGGAGTTAATCACCGCATTGATTCCTATCGAGCCACCTGCACCTGGCCTATTTTCGATGATGACTGATTGCTTCCAAGCAGTATTTAAATATTTAGCCAAAATACGGGCAGTAATATCCGTACCAGAACCAGCGCCAGGGGCGACGATTTTGACAGTTCGGTTAGGGTAAGAGCCTGATGAATTAGCATCTTTATTTTGCGCAAATACGTTTGAGCAAAAAAGAAAGGCGGATAGGGCTAATACAAAAGAACAATACAACCAATTACTTTGAGAATAGTGTCTCACTGCATGTCTCCAATTTTTTATCAAAAATCATCTAATGGATTTTTATGTACTGTTAGTATATTACTCATTTGTATCAAAATATAAAAAAATCAATATTTGCGGAGGCAATAGGATGTTTCAAAAGATTGCGATATTAGGCTGTGGAGCTATCGGGAGTAGTGTCGGCGCTGATTTAACCGATGCAGGACTGGATGTTACCTTGATTGATCAATGGCCCGCTCATGTAGAAGTCATGAAGAAACAAGGCCTACATATAAAAATGACAGACCTTGATTTACAAATTCCTGTGAAAGCGTTTCATTTGCATGAGATATATTCCATGCAGCCACAATTTGATTTGGTATTGCTTGCAGCAAAATCATACGATTGTGCATGGTTGGCGCACTTTATTAAACCCTATTTAAAACCTACCGGAGTAATTGTCGGCTTACAAAATAGTATGAATGAAGAAATCATTGCACCCATCATAGGTTATCCCAATACGATTGGCTGTGTGATTGAATTATCGGGAGAATTGATTGAGCCTGGTTATGTTGTCAGAAACACCACTCGCACAACGACATGGTTTAGTCCAGGCGAGTTACATGGTCTTAAAACCCCAAGACTGAAAGCATTAGAAGACTTATTTCAAAATACAGCAACTGCGCAGATGACTTCAAATATTTGGGGTGCTAAGTGGTCCAAGTTAATCTCAAATACGATGACACAGGGGCCGATCGGGATGTTAGGGATTAAATCCTATGAGGCAGGGCAGTTACCTGGTTTTTTTGAATTAGCTTTTGAAGTTGGCAAAGAAACATATGATGTGGGGCGAGCCCTGGGTATAGAAATCGAGCCAATATTTGGCTTATCTCAAGAAGATTTTTTAGGAACAAGTTCAGATGTGATCAATAAGTTACTACATACCCTTCTTTTGCATTTAGGCAAGAACTCTAGAAATGCAGTTGTTCAAGACCATGCAAAAAGTCGCAAAACTGAAGTAGGATATCTCAATGGTTTAGTGGTAAAAAAAGGTGAGTTGGTTGGTAT
>Ga0114976_10002218_pt1 | contig 12236 bp, 11 predicted proteins | sample S_130805_EF_Meta_FD_87319 | JGI IMG/M metagenome (GOLD analysis project Ga0114976, IMG submission 87319) | Freshwater microbial communities from Lake Simoncouche, Canada to study carbon cycling - S_130805_EF_MetaG | ecosystem: Environmental > Aquatic > Freshwater > Lake | place: Lake...
ACCGGTATGGCTGCAAACTTATTCTTATTGCCTGCTTTGATCTTGTCTTTTGAAAAGTTTATCAATCCCAAAGTAGAATTAAAAGAAGTGGTAATGGATTTGCCAGAAGAAGATTAAATCGCGAGGAGGCTACAGCCTCGGATGTCTGAAAAGTCAATTCTGCCCATGATTTCAAAGCTACCATCTTCATGAATTTTTCCCAAATCATCGGTGGCAATAAAGCTGCAGCTGTATAAGTTTGCAAGATCTATGATACAAATTCTGCCCGTTTTTTCATTGGCTAGCCAATTTTTTGGATCGGATGGGTCTTGGATGCAGATTTTCATCCACGGTGGACATTGAAAACGGCCATTGCCTTTTGAGTAGGCTTGTGACAAAAGTTCAGTCATGCCGTATTCACTGTGAATATTTTCCGTTTGGAAAGCCTGATTGAGAATTTGGTGAATTTCGGTGCGGGTAAGTTCTGGTCCCCGGCCTTTCATTCCGCCAGTTTCCATGATAATGCAATTTTTTAGGTCAATTTTTTTTGCAAATTCCGCAAAGTCTAACAATGCAAATGTTACTCCTAGTAGCAAAACTGGTTCGTTGTTTTTGAGGGACAGTTGAATGTCGTGCAATAACTTCTCAAAGTCATACAAGTAAAATCCACCGCCTAATTTGCTGTTTTTTATCATGTATTCTGCCATATAAATCAGCGAAGAACCTTGTCGTTCGAGGTAATTTGGCAACAATGCAAATATTTTGTAATCAGAGAAATCGCTGTAAAAGGCATTAAATCCCTCGATAAAAGACTTTTCGTAAAGGGCGGTTTTATATACGAAGTGCTTTGAAATTCCTACACCGGTGGTAGAACTAGATGTAAATACAATTTCAGGTGAAATGCCGCAATGAACTTCTGAATTTTTAAACTGGGAGATGGGTAAAAAAGGAAAATCAGCGAAGTTTTGAATGGGTTTATCGACTGAATGGGTTAATGTTACCCATTTTTGATATATTTGGTTATTGGCATATTGAAATTGATAGATTTCTTTGGTCAAATCCATAAACTTGAATTTTGATTCATTGAAAATCTTCTCTTCGATAAGGCTCATTTTACTTGCCATTGTGGCGGGTTTGTTGTCGTGTTCCGACAGCAAAAGTACAACATCCAATGTACCTGAACTATCAATTCTTGGTGAATATTTGTATAGCAGTGGATATGATTACGACAGTTTTATTTTGGTTGATTTAAAATACAACGATGGAGATGGGGATTTGGGTTTAAATCCTTCGGACACTTTTGGAGATTTTGCATATAAAAAGCGCAATTTTTATAATTTGTATTGCTGGTATTTACAAAAGAAGAATGGACAATGGATTGAGCCAATGAATCCACAGAGTATTAAAGATACGTTAACATTACATGAACGGTTGCCGAGTTTAACCCCGCAGGGCAGTAGCAAATCCATATCGGGAGTGATAAATTTTTACATTAGTGCTAGGCCAAATCAATATCGCGGCGATACGGTAAAGTTTAGATTTCAGTTAGTTGACAGGGCTTTAAATAGAAGCAAAATGGTAGAAACCAAAATATTCACATTAAAACACCCTTAATATCAATTTAAATAGATAATTTCGCAACAATATTTTAATTGGCATAACGTTTGATTACAAGATGAAAAGTATGAAACAATTTTTAGTGTGTTTGATGGCAATAATTGCAATGCCTTTGTTTGGGCAAAAGCAAATATCATTTGCCTATGTGGACTCGGATTATATTTTGGGCAGGATGCCTGAATATAAATCGGCACAAACACAATTAGAAGATTTTGCAGCAAAGTGGGAGTCAGAAGCGCAAAAAATGCAGAATCAACTTACCCAATTGGAAAAAGATTATCAAGTTGATGAAATTGTAATGACATCTGACCAAAAGAAGCAAAAGAAAGAAGTGATTGTTCAATCTCAGAACGATTTAATAAAATACCGTGAAGACAAATTTGGTACAAACGGTGGATTGTTTAAAAAGCGTGAAGAATTGATTAAGCCTATACAAGACAAACTTTTTGAAGCCGTTCAAGCGGTAGCTAAAAAAGAAGCATTAGATTTTATATTTGACAAGGCTTCTGGGGTGCAAATGTTATATGCAAATCAGAAATACGACAAAACATTTGAAGTAATGGAAGAATTGTCTATTCCTTTGAATGAAAGTGAAACCAACCCGAAAGGGAAACCTAATCCAAACAAATAAAAAAATAAATATATATATACGATGAAAAAAATTCTAGTTCTATCAACTTTCATGTTTTTCTTTGCTTGTGGTGCATTTGCTCAAGCACAAAAAATTGCTTTTGTAAACACACAAATCATTATTGACACTTTGCCAGCGAAAGATACTGCAGAGAAAAAATTGGCGATTTTTGCTAAGCAATACGATCAAAGAATCAAAGATTTACAAGCTGAAATTCAATCAAAACAAAAAGAGTACGAGGTTAAGGTTAAAGGTGGAGCTACCCAAGCGCAATTGGAATTAATCCAAAAGAGCTACGAGCGTTTGGTTCAAGAATATCAAGAAACTGAACAAGCTGGTCAGCAAGATATGCAAGCTCAACGTGGTTTGTTGTTAAAGCCTATTGTTGAAGATATTAAAAAAGCCATTGGGGTAGTTGCTGCCGCAAAAGGTTATTCTAATGTAATTGATAATGCTACAGGAATGGTTTTATGGTCTGCGAATACAAACGACGATATCACTGCTGCAGTTATCAAACACATGACCGCTGCTAAAAAATAATTTTAACAAATCCACATAAAAGAAAAAGCCACCGAAAGGTGGCTTTTTCTTTTATGCAACAATCCAATTTGATTATCTTCGCAACAGCATGTCGAAAATTGGGGTATTTGATTCTGGGTATGGTGGCTTAACCGTACTTAAGTCATTGGTGAAGGCAATGCCAGAAATGAACTTCGTTTATTTGGGCGACAATGCCAGAGCACCCTATGGCGATAGGTCGTTTGAAACCGTTTACCAATATACCCGAGAATGTGTAAATTGGCTGTTTGACCAAGATTGCGAATTGGTTATTTTGGCGTGTAATACTGCTTCTGCAAAGGCGTTAAGGCAAATTCAACAGGTTGATTTGCCACTTAGAAATGACAATAAGCGTGTGTTGGGTGTTATTCGTCCTACCACCGAAACCATTGGCAACGAAACAAAAACCAATAAAATTGGCATTTTGGGTACTTCGGGTACAATAAAGTCTGAATCTTACAAAATTGAAATCGCCAAATTCTTCCCTCAAATTCAAGTTTTTCAAGAAGCTTGTCCTATTTGGGTGCATTTGGTAGAAAACGATTTGTTGGGTTTGGAGGGAACAGATTTCTTTGTAAAATATCATATCAATAAATTGTTGTTGAAGAACAATGAAATTGATACAATTTTGTTGGCATGTACGCATTATCCTTTGTTGATTGAATCGATTGAAAAAGTATTGCCAACCCATATTCAACTTGTTTCTCAAGGAGATATTGTGGCTATAAAATTGGTTGATTATTTAAACCGGCATAAAGAAATAACGGCAAAGCTTGAAAAGGGGGGTAAAAGAGAGTTTTATACCACAGACCAATTCAACGATTTTAACGCGCATGCAGGTAAATTTTACGGACAGTCTGTTGACGCTGTTCGGGTTTTGATTCCTTAAAAAAACGATATTTTTCTAATTGATTCGTTGTAATTTTGACACGTGACGCCACCGGATCTTAAACCCATAGTAAATTCACTTCCTGAAAAACCAGGGGTGTATAAATACTTCGACAAAGACGGGGTTATTATTTATGTGGGTAAGGCCAAAAGTTTAAAAAAACGGGTATCCAGTTATTTCACAAAAAAGCACCACGATAATTTCAAAACGTCGGTTTTGGTTTCCAAAATTGTGCATCTGGAATACACGGTGGTGGATACCGAAATGGATGCGCTATTGCTTGAAAATAGCCTCATTAAAGAGTTTCAACCCAAATATAACATTGCGCTAAAAGATGATAAAAGTTATCCTTACATCAAAGTAACCAAGGAAAGATTTCCAAGAGTTTTTTCAATGTTCAATCCTGTAAGAGATGGATCTGAGTATTTTGGTCCTTACGCAAATAAAAAGGTCATGTATACCGTTTTGGAACTGATTAAAAAATTATATCCAGTTCGGAATTGTAATTACAATTTGTCACAAGCCAATATTGATGCTTTCAAATTTAAGGTTTGTCTTGAATATCAAATTGGCAATTGCAAAGGTCCCTGCGAAGCCTACCAAACAGAAGATTCTTATAATGAGGGAATTAGACAAATTCGACATATTTTAAAAGGAAATTTACACGAAGTAAAGGAACATTTAAAAATGGTCATGATGGACGCTTCGCGCAGATTGGCTTTTGAAGAAGCGCAAGAATATAAAGACAAACTCGATTCTCTGGTAACGTATCAAAGTCGTTCTACGGTTGTGAGTCCCGTTCTTGGCGATTTAGAAGTATACAGTACCAGCAGTACCGATAAAATTAGTTTTGTTAATTTTTTAAGGGTAAGCCATGGCATTATAGTGATTTCTCGAAATGTAGAGATTCGCAAGAAAATGGATGAAACCGATGAGGAGATTTTGGTGCATGTGATGGGTGAAATGCGCAAACATTATGGCGATGATGTGAAAGAAATTGTGCTTCCCATGCAATTAGATTGGCCCGATGACAGAATAACCATTACAGTGCCGAAAGCAGGCGATAAAAAGAAATTGATTGACCTGAGTTTGAAGAATGCCATGTTGTACAAACATGAAAAACTGACTCAATACGAAAAATTAAATCCTTCAGTGCGTGTTGATAGATTATTAGAGCAAATGAAAAACGATTTGCATTTGAAAGAGCTGCCTCGACATATTGAGTGTTTTGACAATAGTAATTTTCAAGGCACATACCCTGTTAGTGCTTGCGTGGTTTTTAAAGACGGCAAACCAGCAAAAAATGATTACCGACATTTTAATGTGAAAACAGTGATAGGGCCAGATGATTTTGAAACCATGAAGGAAGTTATTACCCGCCGTTATTCAAGGTTGCGGGATGAAAACCTACCAATGCCACAATTGATTGTGGTTGATGGTGGTAAGGGTCAATTAAGTCATGCTGTTGAAGCATTGAAGACCTTGGGGCTTTACGGTCAAATGGCCATTATTGGAATTGCAAAACGACTTGAAGAAATTTACTATCCCGATGATTCGGTGCCATTGTACATTGACAAAAAGTCGGAAACATTAAAAGTGATTCAACACATGCGCGATGAAGCCCATCGTTTTGGAATTACCCACCATCGTTCTAGAAGAGATAAAGGCACATTAAAAACAAGTTTAACGGAGATTCCAGGAATTGGCCCAGAAAAAGCCCGTCAGTTGCTAAAAGAATTTAAAAGTATCACCCGAATCAAAGATTCGTCAATTGAAACACTCTCACCGGTAATTGGAAAGGCAAAAGCGGAGTTGGTGTATCAACATTTTCATGGAGAAGAGAGTTAATGGCAAACGATGATCTTCTAAAATGGTTGTTTGAGGCAGAAAAGCACGATTATGCGGCAATTTTATTGTCGAATAATTTTGCAGACGATTATGGTAAATATGAATCTATTGTTGGATTTGGTGCGAAAACCATATTTCAAAGTCCCACAGAATTAGATCAATTTAATGGATTGGCATTAGGACATATTTCATACCAATATAAAAATTCAATACCGAATATTGTCCCTACAAAAAATTTAATGGAATCAATTCCAGGCTTTATTTTTTTTGAACCGGAGTCTGCAATCATGATTGATCGAAATGGTCAAAAGGAAACTTTGGGTATTGAAATTGATTTTGATTCTGAAATTGATATAGAAATACATCAACGAATTGGAGAGTGGAAGGGAACCACTGAAAAGGATCAATATTTAAATACGGTTTCTAGAATTCGGGAGGATATTCGCAACGGCATTTATTATGAGTTGAATTATTGCATTCAATTTTCGGCTGAAGCAGATATCAATCCATACGCCTTGTTTTATCATTTAAATAAATTGGCTCCAAGTCCTTTTGCTGCTTTTTACAAATGCAAAGACCATTTTGTTTTGTGCGCCAGTCCTGAGCGTTTTTTACAGAAACATAATCAAACATTAATAAGTCAGCCCATAAAAGGCACTAGGAAAAGGATTCATGGAAAAGAGGCTGAAACGATACTTGAGTTAAGCAATCATCCAAAAGACTTGGCGGAAAACGTAATGATTGTTGATTTGGTGCGCAACGATTTATCTCGAATTTGCAGAGCCGGAACTGTTCAAGTTCCAGCTTTGTGCAAGATTTATACATTTTCGCATGTGCATCAAATGATTTCGACGGTTATTGGTGAATTGAAAGAGAAAACCAACGTTTTGGACATCATTCAATCAACTTTCCCCATGGGAAGCATGACAGGCGCCCCGAAGATTGAAGTCATGAAAAATATAGACCTATTGGAAGATTTCAATAGAGAAATATACAGTGGAAGTATCGGTTATTTCTTTGAGGGAAATTTTGATCTAAATGTTGTGATTAGAAGCTTAGAATACAGCAATCAGGTGTTGAAATATTCTGTAGGAGGAGCAATTACTTATGACAGCATTGGAATTGAAGAATACGCAGAGTGCTTGGCTAAGGCAGCTGGGATTTTTGAATTAATGAATAAAGTAAAGGGGAATTAAACTTCAAATTTATATCCTACACCTTTAACGGTAAAGATAAATTTATCGTCTAATTTTTCTCTAATTTTTCTCACGTGAACGTCAATGGTTCTGTCAACCACCAACACTTCATTACCCCAAACATTTTCTAAAATTTCATCTCTAGAAAATACTCGTCCTGGTTTAGATGCTAAGAAAGAAAGTAATTCAAATTCTTTTCGAGGGAATTGTAAACTTTTGCCACCGTATTCAATAACAAATTTTTCACGGTCAATTACAAGGTTTCCAAATTCTATTTTTTGGCTTTCCTCACGCGTGCTTCCATTTTGTCTGCGTAAGATAGCTTTGATTCGACTTAATAAAACCCTACTTCTAATTGGTTTTGCAACATAATCATCGGCACCGGCTTCAAAACCTGCCAATTCTGCAAATTCTTCACTGCGAGCTGTTAGAAATACAATGGGTATATTTTTAGTGGTTGATTCTTCTTTTAATTGACGACAAGCTTCCATGCCATCCATGATAGGCATCATTACGTCCATCAATATCAAATCAGGGATAATTTGTTTTGCCTTTTCAATGGCTTGTTGTCCATTCATTGCTATGTGCACTTCAAACCCTTCTTTATTTAGGGAATGGCGTATTAACTCAAGAATATCTTGCTCGTCATCAACGACTAGGATTTTTGCCATTTTTTTGTTTATCACTTTGCAAATAAATTACTTAAAATTAAAGTAAACATGAATAGAATGTTAACGTACTGTTACTTTTCTTAATAGAAAAGGGGTTATTCCTTCCCTAGTAATTCTTCAAGTTTTGCTTCAAGTTGCTCACCCCTTAATCCTTTTGCTACAATTCTGCCATTTTTATCGAGCAAAAATGTTTGTGGAATAGAATGAACTTGATACAAAGCGGCGGCACTTGATTGCCATCCGCCTAGGTCACTTACATGGAACCAAGATAAACTATCGGCAGCAATGGCACCTTTCCAACGTGCAGCATCTGAATCTAAAGACACGCCATAAATTTCAAATCCTTTGCGTTTGAAACGGCTGTAGAGTCTTCTTACGTTTGGATTTTCACGTCTGCACGGACCACACCAACTTGCCCAGAAATCAATCAATACCACCTTGCCACGCAATTTGTAAAGTTCCATTTCTTTCCCATCTAGTTGTTTTAATTTAATATTCGGCGCTTCTCCACCAATCATGAAACGACTTTCTGTATTGTAGCGTTGTTCAATGGCTTGTGTGTATTTTGAAGTTTTATCTGCTTTTTGAGCGCAATCAACTGCGTGGGTAAACAAACTGATATCTGGGTTTTGCAATACACCAAATGTAATGATAAAATATGGAATAAATCCTTCTTTTTGAAGAATTGACATTTCCTTAATTTTGGCTTCTCTTTCGGCAATTAATGCATAGTATTTCGTTTGTAGGGCCATGCCTGTTGTATACGCTTCTTGGGTATTGGGCAATGCCTTTGCTTGGTTTTCAATTTGCTTCAATTGAATTGCATAGTTTGAATTCATATCAATGAGCTGCTTTAACAATTTACTATCGTCTTTTTCATTGCCATCTATGCTATATGAAATTCCTACTGGCAAAGCGTCAATTTGGATTTTAAAATCAGAATTATTGTCAATGGCCATGTAAATACCTGTGCCATTTTCGAGTTGAAGATGCGTAAAAATGAGTTCCTTCGTATTGCCTCTTAAAACGAAATTTCCTGTTTTATCAGTTCTAACGCTATCAATAAAAACAAGTTGATCTGGAAGCATTTCCCATAATTTCACCAAGTGATTTGGTTTGTTTTTGATGTTTCCTTTTAATACAAACCCTGCTTCAACTTTAACCAAAGTTGATTTGTTAGGGGTTGTAATTTCTTTCACCCAAGCATTGATGTTGTTTTTAATTTCACCTGCATTCAGTTTATTGCAACTATAGTTGCCAAAGCAGAAAGCAGCGAATAGCAGAAAACCAAAGATTCTTTTTTGCATATATTGTCAAAGTTAGCAAAAATAAGACCAAAAAAACAATGAATACGTTGTTCGTATCAATTTATTCGATAATTTTAGGTGTTACATTTTGTGGTTCAACACCATCTAATACAGAGTAATTCCCGATTTTTGTTCGTCTTAGCGCACTTAAGTATGCTCCTGAACCAAGCGCTTTTCCAAAGTCAAATGCCAATGATCGAATGTAGGTTCCCTTACTGCAACTCACTCTAAAGTCAATTTCAGGTAATTCAAGTCGTGTGATTTCAAACTCTCTTACATGAATAATCCTCGACTTTAATTCATGGTCACTTCCCTGGCGTGCTAGGGTATAAGCCCTTTTTCCATCAACCTTAATTGCTGAAAACAAGGGTGGAATTTGAGAAATGTCGCCAATAAACTGAGGTAAAGTTTTATCTATGAGCTCTTGGGTTATATGGTCAAATGGAAAATTTTCATTTGGCTCTGTTTCCATATCATAGCTTGGGGTAGTTGCCCCAACCGTTATAGTTCCTGTATATTCCTTTTCTTGTGCTTGAATAGATTCAATTTCCTTCGTTTTCTTTTCGGTGCACAAAATAAGCAATCCTGTTGCCAACGGATCTAATGTACCGGCATGTCCAACCTTTTTGGCTTTCAAAAGCCATTTAACCTTTTTTACAGCTTGGAAAGACGTCCAACCATACGGTTTATCTATTAGCAATATTTCGCCTTGAGGTGCTTCGGGTTGGCTCACTGAATTTGGATTTTCTTGGTTAAAATAATTTTATTCAAATTGTTCAAAATTTGAATTTGATAAATTCCTGGCGACAAATTGTGTGTATGCAATTGGTACAAATGCGTTCCAGCTTCAACTGCAAAATCTATCTTATTGTGGTTTGAAGCACTAGAAATAGTTTGGGCAGTGATATTGTATATTTCGCCGTGATAAACTGCATTTTGCGTGGCTGAAACTTCAATGTTTAAAATTCCATCATTGCTTGGAATCGGAAACACCCTTACCGATTCTATAGGTTGTTTGATGAATTTGTCGTTGATTTTGATTCTAGAAATGTAGGCATACATGTCGTTTAGTTTGCCATAAGATCCCACACAATAAAACACACCTGGTTCATTGTATTTTGCCTGAATGCCTTCATAATCTCCCCAACGCTGTTCATCTTTCTTGATGTACGTATAGTTTATTACAGAGCTTCCCTTTTTTAACTTGATGTATTTAGAGTATTCACCATATCGATTTCTGTAAAGCATGCCAACACCAGGATAATGAAATAAACTGCTATAAACACTCGTAATAATTACACTAGGGTCGTTTTCATTCATACTTGCATAGGCAAGGGCTGGGTATCCGAAATCTAGGGTGTCATCGGTGTAAAGTTTCGATTGAATAATCGGAGTTACAGAATTGGCATTATATATAGTAGAATGCATCAAATGCGCTTGAAGGGTTTTGAAATTCATTGAATTTTGCATAAACTGAATTTGGTTTCCACTTCTAATTCCGCACAATACCCTGCAGTCATTTGTTCTCAATTTAAATCGCATTCCCGTGTCAGGTTGCAGAGCACTTGAAGGAAATCCATAGGTTTCAGGAGTCCTTAATAACTTCATTTCAATATTTGCAACACCACTTTTTTGAGTATTGGTAATTCGATGTAAGAAAACGGTATCGTTTTGCTCGTCAATTGGTCTTACACTGATAAAATAATTGTCGGTGCCATTTGGCATCGGTCCATTTTGAATGGCACAAATACTTCTTACAGGTTTGTTGTTGTATTTGATATTGTGGAAGAAGTTTTGGTGCATGGTGTCGCCCTTGTAACCATCTTCTTTTCTGAGCTGCCAAATAATTGCTTCTCTAAATCCTTCTTCCCATGTGGTTCCATTTCCCAAAATATTCAATGTGAAAAACAAATCTTCTTTGTTGTGCGCAACAATTGGGTAATCGCTCCAAGCGGAATCTAACAAAGGATTGCCTGGTATTTTATAAACGTTCCAAGGCTTTAAAGGATCGCCAGGGCTAGAAAATCCCACAACAATAAAACGCGTTTTGTCATAGTCGCCATGCATATAAACCACGGTAAGCCTTTCTTCATATGGATCATAAACAACCCTTGGGTCGAATGTGCGTGTTAGCGGAGTAAACGGATTGATTTTTTTATTTGGAATGATAAAATTCTCTAACGACCAAGTTTTAATTGGTTTACCTGTGTCGTTAAAAATTCGAATTACCGTATTCATTACGCCAATGAACTTTCCATCATTTGCAACGGCAATGTGATTGTCGTTTGGTGTTCCACTACCCGGATTTACATCCGTACCTTTTATCAAAGATGGATTAAAATCACTTTGTGGGGTTGGAGGTGCATCAATGATTTTGCGATTTGAAATATTGTTGTTTTTTAGTTTTTGCATTCTTGCTGCATCTACTTTTTTGCGCAACTGTTCATCAATTCCTGATGGCAATGGCATTTCTTCTGTTTCTTCAGAAGCAATATTGATCCAAACATCGGGAACGGTCATTGGGTCGAACTTGTGAAGTAGCGGTGTTTTGATGTCGCGTTCAATTTTAATTCCGGAAGCTGTTTGTGCCGAAATTTCTATTGAAAAAATCATCAAAAAGGCAATGATGCAGAATTGTTTCATACAGTTTGCAATTTAATGGTAAAAATTGATTTTTTGAGGGACAAAATACAAGGTTTGAAATTATTTCAACATTTTGACTACCAAATATTTACTTCAATTTCTAAAGCGATTGTAAATTTTTCTAAAATATCTTTTTGGATGCTTTGGGCTAAGTTTTTTATTTCTAGACCCGTGCCTTCGCCGTAATTCACCAAAACCAGGGCCTGCTTTTCATGCACACCCACATTTCCCACTTTCTTGCCTTTCCATCCAGCCTGTTCAATAAGCCAACCTGCAGGAACTTTTATTTCTGTTTCTGAAACTGGAAATGATTTTATTGAAGGATGATTTTCTTTTATTTTTTCAAAATGAGAAATTGAAATTATTGGGTTTTTGAAAAATGATCCGCAATTGCCCAATACTTTTGGGTCGGGTAATTTGGATTGTCGGATTTCAATAATTGCGTCGCTTACATTTTTAATGGTTGGATTGGTAATTCCTTTAGAATCGAGAATGGCTTGAATGTCGCCATACTGCACATTTGTTTTGGGATTCTTATTTAATCTAAAACAAACTTGCGTGATGAAATAGGTATTCCTTCCTTCGTTTTTAAAATAGCTATCGCGGTATCCAAAATTACACTGCGCGTGTTTAAATATTTCAAATTCACCTGTTTTGAGGTTAAATGCCCTAAGCCATTGGAATGTGTCTTTGATTTCCGATCCATAGGCTCCAATGTTTTGAATGGGAGATGCCCCAACGCAACCAGGAATTAGGCTCAGGTTTTCAAGTCCGCCCCAGTTTTTATCAACGCAATACAACACTATTTTGTGCCAATTTTCTCCGCCGCCGAAAGCGATGTCAACGGTTTCGTCGGTTTCTGCAACGATTTCAATTCCCTCAATTTCATTCTTTAAC
>Ga0114976_10002219_pt1 | contig 12232 bp, 20 predicted proteins | sample S_130805_EF_Meta_FD_87319 | JGI IMG/M metagenome (GOLD analysis project Ga0114976, IMG submission 87319) | Freshwater microbial communities from Lake Simoncouche, Canada to study carbon cycling - S_130805_EF_MetaG | ecosystem: Environmental > Aquatic > Freshwater > Lake | place: Lake...
AAGCCAATTGTATTACAATCGAATACAAGCCAATTGTAATACAATCGAATACAAGCCAATTGTAATACAATCGAATACAAGCCAATTGTAATACAATCGAATACAAGCCAATTGTATTACAATCCCTAAGCCAATTGTATTACAATCGAATACAAGGCAATTGTATTACAATTGGTATCATGTCAATTGTATTACAATTGGTATCATGGAGGGATTGGGAGCAATTGTATTACAATTGGTATCAAATAAAAAAGGCGCACCCCATTGGTAGGAGTGCGCCTGGATTATTGGATTGCGATTATTTTTTCGCTTTGGTCTTCGCCTTTGTTTTCACGATTGACTTGTGAGGAGTCTCAATCGGCTGAACTATTTTTTCGAGTTGGATGTTGAGATATGCGTTGAGCGAACGCTTATCGACTTTGGCCAATTCGATGAGTTTGCTTTTGAGATCCGCTGTCACGCGAAGAGGAATAGTTTGGTCTAACATTTTTTTATGCGTGAAGAAGGACCCGGCACGAGAGCGTTTGCCTCGCCTTTTGGTTTGTTCCGTTTTCAATCTTCACTTCTTGGACTGTATTACAATTGATATTGGAGTGCAAGCATTTTTTTTCGTCTTCCTTCTCATCACTCTCGACTCTTAAAAACGAGCGGCATTGCTACACCCTGCGACATTGCAACAATGCGTTCCTGGGCGATTGTTTCAAGGCAAAGAAAAACCACTGCCATTGCTGGCAGTGGTTGCTCTTAATCGCCCTGTGGCGAGTTTATTTTGCTGTCAGCTTGTCATGGATTGCCACGACCTCTCGACCCACTTCAAGAGCTTTCTGACGAGCTAACACATCGCCAAGCATATCGATAAAGCGAACCTTGTGGTTAGCCGCCTCACCGAGTTGCGAACGATAGAAGCGAGAAGCCTTGTCGGTCTTGCCGGCCGCACCAGTGCCAGCACCAGAAGTCCAATACTCTGTTGCGCCATTGGCGAGGTCATAGAGGCTACGACCAAAGTTGCCAATGCCATTGGCGAAGAGGTTGGCAATCTCGCTGGCAGCGTTCATCGCCCTGCTGGAGAGCTTCACGCTATCGGTCTGGACTGCGAAGTAACCTGCCGCCATAGCCAGTGCATCATTGCTATCGCACTTGTGGTCTGCGAGGTATTCCATGACCTGTTGAACCTCGACGCGCCCCTTGAGAATCTCATTTAAGAGATCACCAAGGCCGTCCAATGCGAAGGAGGCGTTTTTGGTATGATATACTTTGAACTTATCCTTCGCAGCATTGCGCGACCATTGGAATGTGTTCATGCAAACAATGCGAATCATGGAGTCAAATGTCTCCATGCACATTGTCCCATCATGGCTCGTGACGAAGTTCAAGTTAGCCTTAAAAGCATCCTTATTCACTACCAAGTCAGAGCCGCCAATGTCCGCACTGATTGCAAACTTTTTACCCTGTTCAAGAGTGCAAACCGAGGTGACTTTGCACCCGAGGTCTTTTAGTGCCCTGTTCATCGTGTCCCATACCTCCCTGTTGGAGATAATGCGATAACCCGCTTTGGGGATATGCAGTGGCACGAGTTGTTGGGTTGGGATGAGGTCTGGACGGCAAGTGCGATGATCCGCGACCAGCACCTTGTAATCGGGCAGGTAGGTGTCATCTCCATCAATCTTGACGAAGCATGGGCTTTCGATGATGTCGAAGAGTGCAGGAGCGACCTGTTCCTCGCCGATGACTTCGAGGTGTTGAGCGAGTCCATGCCACTCTGTTCCTTCTGTTGACAATACCATATCCCAAGGGCTTTCGATTTTATGTGCCATATATTTACTTTCTTTTTTTACTGCGAGTGACAACAGGCGCAAGAGCGTTTGCCTTGCCTTTGTTGTTGTTGGTTCCTGCTGTCATGGGGTGAACACTAAATCCTATTTTGATCCAGTCAATCCTATTTCTATTTTTTTATTTGTAATGATTTGTAATACAACTGCAATCAACTCGATTGTATTCAAATGTAATACAATCGGTCTGTATTTGATTCTAATACAACTGCGTCCTAACCAATTGTATTTGATTGTAATACAATTGGAATCATCCTGGTTGTGGGATTGTAATACAATTCGTATGTATTTGATTGTAATACAATTGCTGCCAGGCTCGCGGTAGCCGAAGGCTACCGGCAGCCGGGGCGCGAGGGCAGTTGTATTACAATGTATTGTATTTGATTGTAATACAATTGCTGGCAGGGCGGTCTGCAATGTATTTGGAATGTATTCAAATACAAATGGAATGTATTTGGAATGTATTTGAATACAATTGTATTTGAATACGATTGGATTGTATTTGGAAATAAAACTGGAATAGAAAAACCCCATTGGATTTTTATTCCAATGGGGTTGGGACTGGTATTTTCTATTTGGATTTTAATTAGCGCATTGGGTTCCTTTCGGTTAGTTAAAATTGAAACTAATACTGATGTTCTTCTGGATTGTATTCTTCGTTTCCACCACCCCAATCCTTGCGAGAGTTTTGTCCATCATACCCTTCATTGTATTGGGAAATTTCAATTGGATCTAAAAGTTGAATCCTTGGGGAAATGTATGAACCTTTGGGATACTTGTGGGGATTCTTTGGTCTGCCATAGAAGGCATCAGCAGAACCTCGGTCAAATGCTGAACCATTTGATCGGTCATAGTTCGCAATTTGTATTTGCGTATTTGCGTTTGCGCTTGCGCCTGTTTTCGTATCGTGTGTGAACATGATTGGTATTAAAAAGTGTGGTATTGTTGCACTATGTTGTATTAAAACACAACTTGATATTTGAAGTGGGGAGTGGATTTTTCGCCACTCCCCAAATTCAATTAGATTAGAATGTCAACTACATTCTCCGCTTTGATTGTGAAGCAGGTAGGTTTTTCTTCCTGCAAGCTATACAAGGGAGAATTAAAATCCTCTGGTGATTCAAAGGCTGTTCCATAAACACTATTCCATCCTTTGAGAAATTCCTTTACTTCCTCGACATTCAATTTTTTTACTTCCTCGTTAGGATCACATAAATCAATTAGAATGAATTTTCTTGTGGTGAACTCACTGGCAAGACAAAGAGGTTCAATTACACTTTTATCAACCTCAACTCCATTTAGGAAATACTGAACCTTTGGAGTGAAGTTAAGACCGCTGGCAGGGTAAAACCTGGCATAGTCTTGACCCTTGTGGGTAATGTGAAGAGGAAACTCAGCCCACTCTCCCCATGGGAGTCCTGCGTTCTGTTCTGGAAGTGAACCATTTTCTCTTCCTTCGATGACCGCTTTCTGGTTGTCGTAGTCGATTCCTCCACGAATAACCAACTTGGTTGTTTTCTCGACTCGGTTCGCCTTGTGAGCGGCTTTTGTCTTGACTGACTTGGTGATGACAGCAGAGAGGTTTTGCCCCTTGCGTGTTTTGATTAGCGTCTTGATGCTATCTATGTTCATTTTGTTTTCGGATTTTCCATCCGTTGCCACTTCTTATTAGGTAGGCTTTTTACCTTATCCTCGTTTGAGGATGTATTCACAATACTCTATGACCTTTGGGGAGTCAATAGATATTTTGAAATTATTTTTTGTAATAACTTGTAATACAACTGCAATCAATTCAAATGTATTTGATTGTAATACAATTGCAATCGGGAAAGAAAAAAGACTTGGATTACTCCAAGTCTTCTTCGTCTTCATTCTCAACCACCATAAATCCTAATTGGTTTATAGCTTGTTCAAGTGCATCGGCTCTTGAATCAGCTTCGATTAAAAATGAATCGGCATCTAATTCGTTTGGGATAACAAGAAATTGTTTCATAGTTTCATTACCCATTCCACGATTGCCACAATCATTCCAATTACACAAGCACCACCGATAATGAATAGGAAGCCAAGCCACATCATCACCACATTAACAATATCTTCGTCGTTCATTTTCATTTTATTTTTAATAGTCGATTTCAATATAAACTAATTTTCCTTCTTTGGCAAGGTTTTTATACTTTGCTTTTATTTCGGGAGTATTCTTGTATGTTTCTTGAACCTCCCAAATCTCATCGAAATTGGATTCATTTAAAATACCAGCTTCAAATGAATCACATGAATTGTCTTGTCTCTCAAAGAAATCAGATAAATCTGAATTGATTCTTTTTAAGCATTCGCTTTGTGACATTCCTTCTGGAACCTTTCTTATTCTTGTTTCTAACATTCCCATATTATTTTTTATTTCTTTTTTTATTGTTTCACTACAAATCCCGAATTGTCTTTTTTACCCTTACCCTTTGCTTTTAATCCAACTATAATGTTTTTAGCATCGAGGAAGCGTAGATCGGTAGCATCCCCATCGACAACTTTCTTTCCAAGATAGGTGTCTGGTAGCTTATCAAATACAACTGCGATGTTTCCTCCCATGTTTGCAATCAATTCAACCATAGTTTGATTATTCTCTTTTCGAGAAAATGTCAAATGATAATTGGTGGGGAGTTCACCCTTTAGAAATGAAATCATTCTTTTTGGGTTTGGGGTATAATCGTAAAAACTAATCAAAGGGAAAGATTCCATATCAATTAGATTATGCCAAGGAAGATCGGACAAGACATTTAATCTAACTGCGATTTTCTTTCCTTTGGTTGCTCTCTTGTGGAGATTTTCAAGTTCCTTTTCAAGCTGTGAAAGAAATTCATTTCTATTTTCAATTAGAAATTTGCTCTTCTTGATTCTTGCTTCTTGGACATTTGAGAAAACTCCCATTCCAGATGTATTCAAACAAGCGAGTTCGCACCCCGCCGAGCGGTGGGGGCAAAGCTGTTTTCCAGATAGATTGGCAGGGGCAAGTGAAAGACCCTTTGTGATCCAATCGAGTTTAGTTCCTTTTTCTAATTTAGTGTTGGTGGCGAGTAGTGGCATAACGAGAAAAGAAATTATCGGCATTGGCTGAATCCGTCAATGTATTTTTTTGTATTTTTTTTGATATCAAATCAAATGTATTACTTTTGATTTACAATCAATCTTATACTGCGAACCAATCCAATCGGTGTTTTTAATCCCCAAGATGTCATGTAGAGGTTTCCTGATTTTTTTAGTCCGAGAGCTTCGGCTAATTGGAGTCCAATTTTGTGGTCTTTGATTTTCTGTTCGTCGGGAGTCATCGCAAACTATTTATCCCATTTCTTTTTTATTTGCACCAATTCGTTTTCCGCTCTTGCATGGCAGTTGTATTACAATGTATTGTATTTGATTGTATTACAATGTATTGTATTTAATTATATTTGATTGTAATACTGATAGTGTGTATTTGATTGTAATACGATTAGTGTGTGTTTTATTTGAAATCATTTTGTTTTCAAAATTCTATGAACAGAATAAATCATTTGTCTTTCTGTATTTCTTTGGCAAGTATCGTGTATCTCTCCACAGATAACAGCGAATGCGTGTCCTTTCCTGCAACATATAAACCTTCCAATTGGATTTTGTTCTATAAACCTTCTAATTGTAATTGGTTTTTTTAATTGAACTCTTTTGAAATCAAGATCGGTAGTCCTTCTAATATATTTCAATAGTTCTGGAATATAGAAACCTCTATTCCTTTTCCTTCCAGATTTGATTCCAATCTCGTCAGCTACATGATATGGTAGTTTGAAAGCATTTGCAATTGATATTATAGTGCAATTGTTTGTATCTTGTATATCAGTTTGATTGTGTCCTCCATCTGATTGTATTATTCTCATTTTATATTTGTATAATATAACAATGTCTATTCGCGCATCCGCACACACGCAATTATGATATGCGTTGTAATGCGACACCGTGTTTCAATTCTACACAGTGTTTAATAGAATTGGTGCAAGGTATGGGAATCGAACCCATGCTCGTCCCTCGTCGCAGGGAACCACGATTATAAGTCGTGCGGTGCTTCCAATTACACTAACCTTGCTAACTGCCCCCGGAGGGATTTGAACCCCCAACCAATCGGTTATGAGCCGACTGCTCTAACCATTGAGCTACAAGGGCTAAAAAATTATTTCTTCTCCACACCAATAAAGGTGAATGTCTTAATGTGCTTTACTGCATGGCTTAAAGCCGCGCCAGCATCATCAAACATTCCTTCCTCTTGGGTGTTGCCTTGAATGTCATCGTATTCGTATGTGTAAAGATTTGAATCCGAATACAAGTTCAATGTTAGTGTGGGTATGTGATTATTCATTTTTTGAGTTTGTAAGTGTCGATTCTACCAGATTCTTGGAGGTCTGTCAACCAAGAAGAGTTTGTGAAATGTTCCATGTGAAAGAATAGAAATGAATTTCTTCCAATTTCATATCCAAATAGATTTAGAATTTTGTTTAACATACTATTGAAAACAATTGGTTTCAATTATGTGGACATGGCTCTTTGGTGTTAGCCAATTCATTCTAAATGGTGTTGTCATTCCAAATAGTTTAATCCTGTCATCGTATCTTGGTTTGATGTAATGGCATGAATTGTGGATGTATTGTGGAGTCTCTGGATAATAGTATCTGTGAGTCTCTCTGATCATTGGTTGATATGAACTATCACCATTCCATTGACCATGTGCATTTGCTGTTAGTAGTATTCCAATCGCTATTGCTATTTTCATTTTGGTTTTTGTGTTTGTATTACAATGTATTCACATCAATACCTGCCCATTGTTGGGCAATGGCATCTGCTATTCCATCATAAGTTTTGCTTCTCAAGTTCCCTCTCGTTGGAGAAGGAGAAGTTTTATCGTGTCCGTAATTGTCGCATTGGTTTGACCATCTTTCAACTATTTTTCCAGATGGTGTTGTTACAAATCTTCCTACAATTCTACAAGTAGGTTTTAATAGTGGGAGTCCTTTCAACCACAGGCAAGTCTTTTTACTTGCGTCTTCTCCGAAATTATAGGGTTGAATTATTTGATCTGGTTTCCTCCATAGCTTTGACATTATTCCAACTGGATTTTCAATAGCAACCATTGGAACATGATCGAGGTTGGCGAACTCCATGAAGAAGTCTATGGCTTGCTGTTGTCTTCCATCGGCTCTTTTCTTTGCGAAGTGTGCCGCTCCACTTACTGCCAAGTGTGTGCAAGGAGGAAATGCTATCACCATATCCCAATTATCTTTTAATATAGGAACAACATCGTCTTGAATGTGCCACTCTGGATTGCCACCGCTTGTTGGTAGTATGTCACAAGAGTATGCGTCATGTCCAAGGTTTCTCATCTTCCTTGTTACCGCTTGAGATTCTTCACAGGCTAAAAGTATATTCATAGTTTTTCTCCATTGGAGTCCCCCACCAAACCAATAATGGGGGACTCCTTGCAGATGTTGACAGGATCGATTAACTCTGTCAACGGAAATTCCGTCTTCAAGTGGGATCGAACCACTAACCTACGCTTTAGAAGAGCGTTGCTCTGTCCAATTGAGCTATGAAGACATTTTATAATCATTGTATTACAATGTATTTGGTTTGGTTTTAGAATGAATCCTCATTCCAATAGTTAGTATAAGCATTCCAAATATCAATCTCCAAGGATAAAATTGCATTCCTTCTTTTCCGACCAGACGATCTATAATGGATTGTATTTGATTATACATAATTTTGATTACATTAGTTTCAAGTTCATGCCGACATAAACATTTTCACTTTCCATTTTGTTTATCTTTTTAAGTTTGCTTGGGTTTAGTTTGTATTTTTTCACTATGCTATCAAATGTATCACCCCGTTTGACGATGTAGTTTGTAGTTAGTTTTGTTTCAACCATCTTGTAATTCTTTGGTTTGGGGAAGTCATCTGTTGTGGGGTATCTGCTCCTGTTTAGAAATTCTCTGTCCTCCTTCTGGATAGCCGCTATTGCTTTTGTCTTTGGCATATATGCAATACCCAAGATTACTCCTATGTGTATTACTACTACCACTACGAATGATGTTTTGAATGACATTGATTTTGGTTTCTTTTCATTCTTTTTTAATTCTGAATGTAATCCTTTTGATACAAGTTTTAATCCAGTTTTTAATAGGATTGGGATTTTGTTTTCCTTTGTTTCCGAATCTAAAATATCGTCAATGTCATCGAGAGTTTGTATTATGTTTAATATCATTATGGTTAAAGCGGGAGGGCAACAACTCCCTCCCGCTTCCTCAACCACTAACCAAAGTTAGTTCTTCTTAACGAAGCGTCCGTTCTCGTCACGGACATTGTGAAACTTCTGACCACTTGGTTTCACTCCGTATTGATCTCCACAGAAGCAATGGTTGTCATCGCATCCGTTAGACCAGATACATTCTTCTTCGTCGTATTCTTCTTCCTCTTCTTCGTATGCTCCACCATTGGAGGAATAGAGGGAAGAATCAAATCCAGATTCATCACGATTGAGTTTGCTTCTCCAATCCTCTTTGTATTCTGCTACCACTTCGTATCGGCAAGTGCGACCCTTGGTGTTATTGTAGTCTGCTGGAATTGCAACTACATCCTTTGGATTGATCTTGACAATCATTGTCTTGCCATTCTCACCATCGGAGAAGTGGGGAAGATACTGGATAGAACAGAAGTGTAGTCCGTAGGAACAGGTGCGCTCCTTGTCCTCGTCCACCGCATTGCGAGGCATCTCACAAACCTTTCCAACTGAATTATCATTCTTGCCAGAATGAATATCGAAGTAGTTTGAGCGAACATTCTTGAAGGCGAGGAAGCATCCATCTTCTGTGATGGGCAATTCCCCTGCTTCCAAGAAGTCGTAGAGTTCATCTACCGCCCTCTTTGAAGGATTCTCCATGAGGTTCTTGAAGAAGTTCAAGAGAGGTTCATGTGGAAGTCCCTCACGAATGAATCCAATGATTCGCTTTGTGAGTGTATTGTGAACAACTCGACCATGAAAATTGATCGAACCATCCTTGATCTCAACATCAGTTCCATTGAAGTAATCTTGAACCTGCTGACTGATGTTCACCAGATTAACGAATCCAGTCCAATCCTTTTGGCGAACTGCTTCCAATGCTTGTTGGTATTTTGGATGATCGGTATCAATCGTGTAGGATTGTCCGTTGATGGTAGCGGCGATTTTGCCGCTACCTGTGATGATGACTGCTGCTTGTGTGGTTGTATTATACATACTCTGTATTTATTTGTATTTAGTTTGGTTGTTAGTTGTTTTCCATTTCGAGAATCGCTTTAAGCGTAGTCTCAACTCCCACCTGCCAACTATCACAGGAGAGATAAAATAACTCTACCATCTTTGAAGGATATGTCAACGATTTATTTTTATCGTCGTTTAAGGGCAACGATTTATTTTTATCGTCGATGGTAATATATTTCATAAGAGAATATATTTTCCCAATCTCCTTCTTGAGTTCAAGAATGCTGTCAACAAAAATCTTGAATGTATTCGTTTGTGATAACTTTGAATACATTTTGTCCTTCGATATTTTGACTGCTGTTGAGAAGTCAATAAGTTTTCCTTGTTGAATCTTTTCCCAAGAAATCTTTGGGTTTTTCTTATTGACAATATCAGCGAGGTTGATGCTTCCAAGAGTGTCAATGTGTTTCGCATTTGTTTTTGCTACCATGCGAACATCACTTGTTTCGATTCCTGCATATTGGCAGAAGTCCACGAAAGAGTTTTTGTCCTTGATTGTCATTATGGTTTTTCCATCGGTAGTTTGAAGTTTCATGCCTTCAAAGTTCCAAGAGGAAGAATCCTTGACAACATAATACTTGGGTGCTGTTCCTGTGGAGAGATCAAAGTTTTCTGAATCCCATGATGACCTGTAAGTGTATCCCACATCATAAAGTGAAATAATTCCTTTTGGTTTGCCGTTCGTTCCCGACTTCCCTTTCTTGACAGAAGCCACACTTGGAAGAGTGGAAGTAGGAATGAAGATCGAAGCAGGGAATCCAGAAGCAATCAAATCCTTCATCGACTTTTGATCCACCAGATTGATTGATACTTCTGGATTAGAATGTCCGCGAATGAATGATAGGACTCGTTTGATTGATCCCTTTTTGAGATCACAATAATACCAGAGTGCATTGTTATTCAATTCCGCATAACCAGAGGTAGTGGTCTTTGCCCTTCCCCACCTTGCTTTGGAATAATTTAGAAATGTATCTTGGCAGATAGCTTTGATTGACTTACGAGGTTCTGTAATGTCAATCTTTTTCCAGAATACCTTTCCTTTAATCAAAGCGGAATTAAGGAAACTCCATTGATTGTTTAGGAGGTAGAGTGCTTTCATTGCATCCAGAAGGTTTGGGGAGTTCTTTACCTGTTCCTCCACCTTTGTAACGAAATCCTTCTTTACCAGTTCAATCTTTTCATTGAGTGCCTTGACTACCCAATCGTGATACATAAGGGATTCCCGACTTGGTGTAACATCGAGTTCTCCAATGTTGAAATGAATCACCAGTCCTGCTTTGCGAACAATGTCATAATGCTCACCTTCGATTTTGTAGGTGTCGATTGGATAGGTAACTCCACCCATGACCGCATAGGATTGATTCAGATTGGAATAACTTTTCCAGAATGTTCCTTCAAAGTTTGGTGCATCAGTCCAGTCGATTGTTCCACCTGTGAGGGTTGGTTTAACATCAAAGAATCGAAATGCTTTGAAGATAGCATGAGAGAAGTTTCCAATGTCAGAGTTCTTAATTGGAATCTGAATTGCTACACCATTGGCATCCTTTGTATTCTCCTGTGATGCAAGTGAGATCGTTGGCATTCCATTCTGATTGAAGTATGCGTTGTAAATACGCTTGACTTGATTATGAATACTTGTGATAGTAAAGTTATCTGTATAACAGAATGGTGACTTACTACCAAGTCCAAGCATTCCAACTTGGGTATTGGTATTGGTCTTGGTGCTGGCGAAATAAACGGAATAGATTTCGTAGATATTCTCGTGACTGATTCCAGTTCCGAAGTCTTGGATTGTTAGCCAAGGCTCAAGGGTATTTGGAATATGGATTGCAAATGGTAGGTGAGACTGACCGGAGGCAATGTGGGAATCCATTGCGTTACATCCTAACTCTCTCACAATGGCGAGAGGTTTGTCTGAATACAAACTGGATAGAATCTGGAATGCCTTCTGGCTATTCCGCATCTTGAATTGCGCTTCCTCTTGGATAGTTCCGATTGTTTCGATGGTGTTTTCTTTATCTTGAATAATCATTGGTTTGGTTTGTTGGTTGGTTTGGTTGTTCGTTAGAACACATTCACACTCTCACAGGTTTTTTATGGGAGCAAGAATTATTTTTGTATTTTTTTTGATATGTATTTGATCTGTATTTGAACTGATCTGTAATGTATCTGATCTGTAATGTATCTGATATGTATTGTATTTGATCTGTATTTGATTTGATCTGTATTACAATACATATCATTTGTATTACACTATCGTCAGTTGGTATTCCCTACCTCTATCGTCAAGTGAAATTTCATCCTCATCAAAAACGAATGTGGTATCGTAATCGTGGAATTCGATTTCAATGTCTGGACATGAATGTTTGATAACATCACAAACAGAACCACCTTTTATTATGAGTTGGATTTTCTTTTTACCTTGAGCGGCTATTATGAGTTGTGGTTTTACCATTTTAATATAGATTGAATTCTTCTTCTACATCTTCTGTTACGATTCTATACATTTCATCTTCATCGTTAAATTCAGATTGTATATCTTTCATCTCTTCGATTGCTTCTTTTTTTGAATTGTATAGATCAACTTGATAGGTTTCCCCATCATCCTCACTATATTTCAAATCAGACCATCCCGATACTGATTGTGTTTGTATTTTATATCTCACTATACTCGTTTCGTTTTATGTTTCATTTCATATAAAGAATCAGCAAAGTCTGATGCTTTAGATTGTGAATCAAATACACCAAGCATTGTCCAATCATTTCCAGTTGAATTGATATAATCCATTCCATTTTGATTGAATCTCTCTCTTGCTTGTTGCACATGGAATTTTTCTTGTTTGCTATTACATTCCAGTGTCCATAAGTTATCCCAATTTGTCATTTTATTCTTCCTCCTTTCCTTCTTCTTCCTCTTCTTCTGCTACTTCCAAGTCACAGAAGTCTTCGTCTCCTTCGGTTCTTGTCATAAACCATTCAGAAGTAGTTGCCTTGCCTTCTTTGAGATTGTAGGTGATGTTGTCTCCATAGTCATTACCTTCTCCTGCTCCACTATATGAATAGACTTCCCATGCCCATTCTTCGATTTCAGATT
>Ga0114976_10002221_pt1 | contig 12231 bp, 8 predicted proteins | sample S_130805_EF_Meta_FD_87319 | JGI IMG/M metagenome (GOLD analysis project Ga0114976, IMG submission 87319) | Freshwater microbial communities from Lake Simoncouche, Canada to study carbon cycling - S_130805_EF_MetaG | ecosystem: Environmental > Aquatic > Freshwater > Lake | place: Lake...
AAGAAATCTATCGTGATGCACCCATGCGTGGCCTACGTGAAGATATGCTGAACGAGAGGCCTAATCCTGCTTGCGGGCGTTGCTATGAACAAGAAGAATCGGGTTTCTTTTCAGGCCGTAAGAGTGCCAACAAACATCACGGTCATCATATCAAACGCATTGAGGATGATAAGTTCCAAATGAGTTACTGGGATATCCGTTTTAGTAATCTATGTAATCTTAGTTGCCGCAGTTGCGGACATATTTTTAGTAGTAGTTGGTATCAAGATCAAGCCAAACTGGCCGGAGGTGATTGGAAAGATCGCAATCAAGTGTTGAACTATGCTGGCCGTACTGAAATTGACATGTGGGAACAATTGATTCCGCATTTGGACTATGTAGAGCAAATATACTTTGCCGGTGGCGAGCCATTGATGATGACCGAACACTATAATATTTTAGATGAACTAGAACGTCGCGGCCGTTTTGATGTGCGGCTCATATACAATACCAACTTTACACACACCAAACTAAAAGATCGTACAGTGTTTGATTACTGGAAGCGGTTTAAAAGTGTAGCAGTTGGTGCCAGTCTAGATGCCATGGGCCCTAGGGCAGAATATATACGTAAAGGTACCGACTGGGCAGTAGTAGAATCAAACCGTGAGCAAATGCTTGAAATATGTCCTAATGTGGACTTTTATATAAGTCCTACCTTAAGCATAATGAATGCGTTGCACCTTCCAGACTTTCATCGTAGTTGGGTTGATCGAGGGTTTATTCGCCCACAAGACTTGAATGTAAACATCCTACAAGATCCTAAATATCTGCGAATAGACATAGCACCCACCAAGTATAAACAGCGCATTAGAGTCAAATTTGAAGAGCACTTAGAATGGCTTCGTCCATTGGATCCATTAAATCGTGCCACTGTGGGCTTTGAAAGTGCCATTAACTTTGTGATGGCCACAGACAATACACAGCTAATAGATTCATTTTGGCGTAAAACACACGACCTGGATTCAATAAGAAAAGAAAACATATTAGATGTAATTCCAGAGTTGGTGGCGCTAAAATGAAAATTCCACACGATAAATTTTGTGTGTTGCCATGGGTTAGTTTAGAAACTAGTCCAATAGGCACTGTGCGTCCTTGTTGTCTAGCCGAAGAAGAGTTGGTAGATGACAGCGGAGACAAATTTAATCTAGCCACAGCCAGCTTTGCCGGTATACAAAATAGCAACAGCATGCGCCGGTTGCGTCAAGAGTTTATTGATGAGAAGCAACCACAAACATGCCGCAAATGCTGGCGTGAAGAACGTGCGGGTCGCACTAGTAAACGTATGCACACACTAGATCGTCTCAAGCACATGTTGCCTGATCAAGAGTGGACTATGGATGCTAAACCTTTGATGTTTCTTGATTTAAAGTTGGGCAACATCTGTAACCTTAAATGTCGTATATGCGGATCATGGAGTTCCAGTACTTTTGCCACAGAAGAACTGGCTAATCTGGATCCAGCTGAAAATAAAAAAACAAATCATCATTATCAAATGTTGCGGCAAGGAGCATGGCCTAGAGAAAACCAACAGTTCTGGAGTGAGATTGCTGCAGTATCTGACCAAATACAATATATAGAGTTCACCGGTGGTGAACCGTTTATGATCCAAGAGCATTTTGATATGCTACAAGGTCTAGTTGATTGCGGGCTTGCTGGCCAAATTGAGATACACTATAACACCAATGGCACCCAATGGCCAGAGAATGCCGAAGCAATTTGGAAGCATTTTAAAATTGTAGAGATAGCATTTAGCATTGATGATGTGGGCGCACGATTTGAGTATCAGCGATCAAATGCAGTATGGACTGACGTTGTTGCCAACATAGCCAAGTTTCGAGAGTTACGCACACGTAATCGTAATATACGCTTGCAAATTTGTTGCACTATAAATGTATTCAATGTTTACTATTTAGAAGAAACTGCCAATTGGATTGTTCAACAAGGTATGGATTTTATCTATTGGAACATGATGCACGAAGCCTATTACTTTAGTATCAGCTCGTTGCCCGATCAAGCCAAACAGGCCATTACTGCACGATTGCAATCAGCTGATGTTCCTGGCAAAGTCAAAGAAGAATTTGGTCGAGTTATAGATTTTATGAACAACGGGGTCAGTCTGGATGGCTTTCAGTTGCGTAGAGAACTGGCCAATTTAGATCGTAGGCGCGAGCAAAGTTTAGCCGTGGTAGAACCGGAATTCGCCAAATTAATCAATTACTCGGATCCAGATTACCCCAATGGATAAACCCGAAACACTATGCATGGCTCCGTGGACCCATACATACCTTAGCCCACAAACCGAACGCCGCATGTGCTGTGCCAGTCGCGAACCTGCACAAAGTTTTGAACAGTACATAGACACCGGTACTGGCACCGGTATATATGCTCCTACCACACTAGAACAACACTGGAACAGTGAACATATGAAGTCAGTGCGAGTTCGTATGATGAAGGGCGAAACCCTGCCCGAATGTGACGTGTGTAACAGCAAATTACTAAACACTGATGTGTATCGTAGTTACTTTAATCGATTGTTTGGCCACAAATATGAAACAGCAATGTCTAACACACAACCGGATGGCACAACTACATTAAAGCCGGTCAGTTGGGACTATCGCTTTAGCAACCTGTGTAATTTTAAATGTCGTACTTGCGGAGATATGTTAAGCAGTAGTTGGGAAATAGAACAACGCACCAATGCTATGGTCAATTGGGCAGACAGTAAAAACAATTGGATGCGCCCCGAAGTACGCAAAGAAATTACTGCTTTCCAAGACACGCAAATAGAAGCAGAATTTGCTCAGGCAGTTGAAGAACACCGTGTAGAAGAAGTATACTGGGTAGGTGGCGAACCTTTGATGTATGAACAGCATTGGCGCTATATGAAACAAATAGTAGATCAAGGAGATGGGCCACGTGTATACGCTAGATATAATACTAATCTTAGCAGGGTTGAGTACAGGGGTATTAACCTTTACCATGACATACTTGCTCACATTCGAGACTGGCAAATCTGTGCCAGCCTTGACGGCACTGGACGTACAGGAGAATACATCAGAACAGGACTTGACTACGAGCAATGGCGTAGACACTTTGAGATGGGATTGGACATATCCACCAACCGGAGACAAATGCGGATCGACTTTACCCTCACCCTTCCGGGTTTATTTGAAGTTGACCGCATACAACAATTAGCCCAGGAGTTTGACGTAGACATATTGGCCAAGGTTGTATTCAGCTTTACTCCAGATATTATCCTTAGCCCGCTGGCATTGCCTAGAGAGTTACTGGACAAAACTGTAGACCGTCTGACAGCCAACTTAAATAACGGAGCACTGAGAGATATACTTTTACAGTTAAAAAACCGTTCCACATTTGCAGAACAATGGCCTGACACCTATAAAGAAGGACTGGTCAGAGGCAAACAGCGTGTGTTAAAATTAGAAACAATCCGCAGTGACAATTATACACTTAAAGATATATTAAGTGCAGACAACGAAATATTGGAATGGTATGAATCGATTGCTACTTGATGTTATAGAAATGGACCTGGAAGATCTGACCGTCTATATCGATGTGCATGATTCTAGTCTTAGCCGCAAATGGTTATCAGCGTTAAACAACTTGATCAAACACAACTATCATCTTGAAAAAAACTACTGTTTCTTTGGCTTTGCTGATGGCGAACGCAATGGGGTGTATATATGCCAACAGATCAACATGTCAATTGCAGCCATCAATGCAGCCAATATAGGTTACACAATCACTGATCATTTTGCAATGGAAAACTGTATCGTCCCAGGGCCGGTAGGTTATAATCTTGGTGCAGGTGGCAGCGTCAATCATGTACACTTAAACGAATTGCACAGATATTTTGAAGACCTACAAGGTGTGAGCGGACAAATGAGTTCTTTTTACACTCAGGCCGATAGCGCCACACGTTGGCATATTAGACAGTTAAACGGGCTGTGTCATGAGTTTGAATCTTGGGCATTAAGCGCAAAGAAAAAAATTACTGCTCCTGAATGGCAACGCCCAAGTCAACTTATGTGCTGGTTAAACAGTCCACGTTTTGTACTTGATGATGAAGACTATGAACTATTTGGTATAGAAAGTATTAATCGGCCAACTGGTGGAGTATTTGTGGGAGTTAACAAAGCAGTGGGCAAACACCATTGGGAAGTGTTTGTTGACGAAGCTGGGTGTAGCCCGGACCATCGCACTGATTCATTAACTACAACAACACTAAAGCCACAAACAGAAGCCGCTGGAGACTTTGATATTGAATGGGCGCAAAATCCAGCAGGATCGCCGTGGCAAGATCGAAACTTAACTAATTTTAGAACTTGGTTAACAAACAACGGATTTGACCCAGAAGATAAAAGTCTTACTATAGGACATCCGCAAGTGGGCCAGGTCAATTTGCTCCGGAGCTTTGGCACAGAAGATTATCGTGAAATATGGTCGCAATTAAATACTCGACTAAATGTAACAGCAATTCGCACCAGCGATACACAGGTTACATATCCTTATAACTGGAGTGATTCTGATTATATGGAACAGCAAATAATTAAACTGCAAGAAAGATAATATGAACTGGATTAAAAACATATACAACAGAATTCGATTAGAAATACGTTATCGTAAAAAACTTAAAGAACTACGCAAACGAGATCCTTTTATCTACAAATGAAACTAGCGCCAACTAAGCATATACTGGGCATCAGTGCTGGATATCACGATGCCGCAGCCACAGTTATAAACACCCGCGGCGACATCTTGTTTGCTGGACATGCAGAACGCTATAGTAAAAAGAAAAATGATGCCAATTTACACTCTGGGTTGATATGGGCCATATCAGATGACGATCGCACAATTGATCATATTGCCTACTATGAAACACCTTGGAAGAAACAACTAAGACAGTTATACTCCGGTCAGGGTATAGAGTGGAATCGCATTACTACTGGACAAGTATTACGTGAACAACTGCAAGGATTTTATCATGGTGCAACAGTCAGCACACACAATCATCATTTGAGTCACGCTGCCGCGGGATTTCAGACTAGCCCGTACGATCGAGCCACAGTGGTTGTAATTGATGCCATTGGGGAATGGGATACCATCACTATATGGGCCGCGCATTATGACAACGGACAAGCTAGATATCACCCACTGTGGAAACAAAAATACCCCAACTCAATTGGCTTGTTTTACAGTGCTGTTACCGAACGCATTGGGCTACGGCCCTTGGATGAAGAGTACATTACCATGGGCATGGCCGCTTGGGGTCAACCCCAGCATACAGATGCCATGAGTGCATTGTTGAAAGAAAATTTGCATATAGGTATTGCCCCTGAGTTTTTGCTCGATGCGAAAGATGTAGATATTGCGGCAAGTGCGCAGGCTGTTGTGGAACAAGAGATATATAAAGTAATGCAACGTGCCCGTGATTTTGGGTGGAGCCGCAATTTAGTATATCAAGGCGGTGTTGCACTTAACTGTTTGGCAAATAGAAATTTAGGTGATTATTTTGAAAATATTTGGATTATGCCTTGCCCTGGCGACGCTGGTAGTAGTCTTGGCGCTGCCGCCCTCGCTTATGGAAAGCAAATTAACTGGAACAACGCATATCTCGGCACGAACATCCCTGGAGAATATCCCGTTGATGCCGTCGTCGATCATTTGGTCCGTAATAGAATCGTCGGTGTCGCTAGCGGTCGGGCAGAGTTTGGCCCTAGAGCCCTTGGAAATAGAAGTCTCCTCGCCGACCCCCGCGGATCAGATATAAAGGATTTGGTCAATCAAATCAAACGTAGACAACAGTTCCGCCCATTTGCTCCTGTTGTGTTAGAAGAATATGCAGATCTTTATTTTGAAATGCCTCGAGGCTGGAGCGACAGTCGTTATATGCAGATTGTTGGGCGTTGCAAGTTTCCTGACGTATTTCCTGCTGTAATTCATGTGGATGGAACCAGTCGTATACAAACAGTTCCTAAAGATGGATCAGGAATCCGGAGGCTCTTAGAAGCCTGGATGGATCGCACCGGTTGCCCTGTATTACTTAATACAAGTCTTAACATACGTGGCGAGCCCATGGTCAATGATCGAGCAGATGCAGATCGTTTTGAGCAACTATACGGAGTTAAGGTTTGTAGTTAAACAAACCAAGGCGCCCATTCAGGAACCACTTCTCGAAGTGGTTTTTTACTAACTATATCTTCAATTTCGATATGCTTGATAAATCTCTTCAAGGCATCAGGATCAAACTCTATATTTTCAACGGTGCTAATTAAGCGATCTATCATTTCAACATAATTGCGTTCGTAATTATTATATGTGGTTCCAAGATAGTGCTCGTAACGAGTACGCCCGTTGCGCAATCGCGTTAGAGCTAATTCTTTAAGTTCTGGTGGCAATGCAGCAACACCTAATTTGTTGTGTTGAAACACAGCACTTATAGCAGCAAACTTCATGTCATTGGCATGACACCAATCAACAAAGTCCATAGCACTAAGAATATTGATAGCAGTTACCACATGATTGACGATCTCGTGAACTTCTGGAGTTTGATGTATTTTTATCACATTCTTCTCTACAGTGGCCCAGTTTGAGCCGCGCCGTTGATATTCAATTACATCACCTACACCGTCTATACTGACAGTGTACAATACCCGTTTAAACTTCTTGAACTTTTCGATCAATGAATCAGGAAAGTCGCTCACGTTGGTCAACATGGTTATAATCATGTTCTGGGCCAGATCATGTTCAATTACATAGTCCATTACAGCATGTACCTCGGGTTGTAATATAGTTTCCCCGCCGGTAAAGCCTAGTATTTTTACATCTTTCAGCAAGGCAAAAAAATCAGCATCCACTGGGTTATTTGCACTTTTTATCTTTGCTCCATTTTTTATATCAAATAGCGTTCGTTGGCTGCTGGCGCCAGCGTAGCACATCACACATGCATAGTTACAGTAATTGCTGGGCATGTAGTCTATAGCATGCACACGGTCTGCTACAAAATCAGCATCAATGATGCGTTGTACTTCGGCTATGATATCTATGTCAAGATGCTCAAACATGTAATCGTTATTGAGTTGTCGCGGACTTGAACTTCCGTGTTCCTCGGCTTTGTTACAAGTACTGCACTCAGGCAATTGATTCATATTGCCATTTAACAACTCTTGCCGTAGTCGTTTCCACAGTGGAGTATTCCTGGACTCTAGTATATTAGAATTTTGTATATCCCATGGGAAATTGTCTGCTCCGCTCCAACTGGTAATAACACTGCAAGGTCTGACCATGTTGCGCACTTCTTGATCCAGGTTGACCACGCCAGTTGTGGCATAAAAACTGTTGAGAAATGGCGATAGACACATTTTCTTCCCATATGTATCGTATAAAATTTGACTACGTGATTTATTGCTCATAGATAAGTCTCCAGTTTGCCGCGACGTCTGAGATCCTGTGTACAACAACTAATACCACCGTCCCAGAAATAACTGTGGCGTAGTTCGCTAATGATAGGATTAATTCTGTGTTGTTTGCAAAAGTCAAATACTGGTTTATTGTATGCACTGAAAATAACGTTTTCTTCATCTAACACCAAACAGTTGACATCAAACACTGTTTCTGCCACAAAGCCTGTCCATTTGTTAAGATATGTGTCCACAAAGCTAGTAAACTCTGGTGTAGGAGTTTGTCCTTGCACATACCAGGCTCCGGGGTTGGCATTATACTTAAATTTGCCCACTTCCATCGCAGCCCAAATACTACTATCCCAAACTTTGCAAATTTCCCAGCCCGGAAAGTCATCTTTGAGATGCAGATGCATGTCGTGTTTTGAACTTAAAATAACGCCGGGTTTTAGGATAGCAAATACTGCGTCGCCGTGCCCATCAGTGATGGCTTCATGTATGCGATACTCTGGTCCTAATACATTATCTACAATCCAACGGGTTTGTTCTGGTCGTAAGTAATCGCTGTTGTCAAAAAACACGTCACGGCCTACACGTACTATACAACTAGCACTGGCGCCGTTAAGTATACAGTCTGGATCCCATTCACCTTTGTGTGGATTAATAACTTGATTACCAAATCCTGCACATATTTCATCAAGTTCTGTAATAGGCAATACTCGTAATAACTTATCGCCAAGACTAATTTGCCAATCTCGAGGAGTCAATGGCGGAAGTGGAGCACCGTGTCCTGATGTTTGACGCCATTGAAAACTTTGCTTACCAGGCAAACTAGGACGTAATACTCGGGCACCATAAGTTTCAATAGTTTTTTGTAAATTATCTAAGTCTTCTTCTGTTTCAGCTAATATTTGTTGTAGTTGGTTACGCACCTGTGCATCGTCAATAAAATCAAAATAGTCTGGTGGATAAGCTCGTCCGACAATAACTTCTTCCAATGGCTGCCACGAGGTATAACTGCTGATCATTGTATTCCTTTTTGATTGGTAAATTCATTTAACATTTGGGTTAATTCTTTCCATAATATATTAGCAAATGCACCCGAATAAAAATGATGATAATTGTGTTCTACTACGGGTAAACAGGCACGATGTATTTGTTGTCTTTCTGTTACAGATAAATTATTTAAGTCTTTTAGTAGTTGGGTGACTTTTTCTACACGAACAATATCATCGGTTTCTAGATCATAGCTTTCATCAAATATGCCCGCAAATGTTTGAAATCCGTATTCTTTAAGATATTCTAAACTGCCTGCGGTTGCTACCAGCACAAATGGCATTTCAAGTGCTACAGCTTTAAATGTCTTTTCAGTCAGGTGAGTTCTTCGACCAAAGTATACAGTTTCGGTCGGCACATATACAAGACTATCCGCTGCTTCACAAAAGTTACCCAATTGATAACTGTGCATTTCCTGTTGGTCTTCGCCGGCAAATAATCTTGGCAAGTCAGCGGCTTCAAACACATCGGTTATATCCTGGTATACATTGGTATACTTTTGTGCTATACTAGTGATATCTACATGTTCGTATTGACATACCCTAGGCGCACTGATATGATTTTGCTCTAAACCTTTTTTAAACACATTGTAAAGAAACAACACACGATGATCACGCTTGCCTGCTACTATGCGATTTGGACTCATAAAAGTTCTAGTGGGTCGACGGTCACGGGCTCTGGGAATTAAAAATGTACGATCGTAACCACGGAACCAGTCTAAACATGCCCATCCATGATAAAAATAATAGTGTCCGGTCCACTGGTATTTGGCACACAGTTGTTCAACCAATTCTCCGCGCTCGCTCACTATCACGTGTCCAAATGGATTGGGTTTCACACCAGGAAACCAAGGATAGCCGTCTTCGTTACGATCCAACACTGCTTGAAACAAAGGACCATACAGATCTGCATCTACCGGTTCTTGATCGTGCATGAATACATATGAATTTTCTATTATAGTGTCTGATCCAAAGTTAAATAAAGCATCTGGTCCTGTATTGCCAGGTGGATCACAAAAAAATAATCTTGTACCCGGCTTATGTTGTTTAAGCCACGGCCATAATGTATGGTTATAAATTTCATCTATTCTAATCATGTTTGACGTATTTTATTCTGGAAATAAACCTAATTTGTTTGCTCACGAGCAGGCTGCGGACAGTATTGATCATGCTAGGGAGTTGAGTCGTACTAGATACTTCTGGTGGATAAACTATTTAACTGATTATACCAGCTTTGATTTTTTATATGAGCCTGTGCCCTGGGAAAGTCATCAGCGACATGCTTGGCCTAGTCAATGGCAAAAGGATGCAGGTACATATCTGGTTCCAAAGCAAGGATACAGTGAAACTAATTACAGAACCGATCTGATATTAAAACGACTGCCAGATTTGTATTCCTGGTCTGTGCCAGATAATTTTGATACCGGCAGTTTTGATTGGTCTTGGCACCCGGACCCTACTGAGCCCGGGTATATATACCAGTTTGGCACACAACATCAACGTACTGGCGGTCCACAATATATTATTCCTGGAGCCACAGATTTAAAGTTTTGCGACCAAGTTAAAGGTAGCATTAAAAGTGGCGCAACACCCATAGTCGAAATTAACCACATGGACGGTAATGCAGGTCAAGTTGCCGGAGTAGTCTCTACTGTACGTTACTTTGACAACTATAAAGATATCTTAACTAGAATTGCCAACACTAGTGAACACGAGTATATCTGGATTGTGAGTAGCTGTTGTGACTATACCACGTTTGACTTTAGCTGGCATCCAGAACTATGGCAAAATACCATGTTACACGTATTTGCTAGTAGTGGTGAGAAGTTTGGCGACACATTCTATATGCATGTGCCTAGCTTTCGTCGGCGCATAGGACAGTTTGAACTGTTGGATTGGTATGATGTTAACTTTGTTGGCCCAGGCGTACCACGTAGACCCTTGCCCGTTATACAACATACATATGATACTCATGTGGCGGCAATTAAAACAATTGATTGGCCCGGGCCATTGGCAGTATTCAGCACAGACGATACAGTAGGGGCCGTACCCACTGTTCCGCTATGGCGAGAAAAGACCAAGACCATTGTGCCTTTAAGCGCCGGTGCCAGTGCAGTCATTGTTCCCAAGACAGCAGTTCCATATATAAAGACGCAGGCCTACGATTATCCTTACATAGATCGCACACAGCGCCATATGTATACCGATACTCCACTAGATATTGTGTTTATCGACAATGGTGAACCACGAGCCGAGGTTAACTTTACACATCTTAACAGTGAGACCTATAATCTACTAAACAGAGTGCATCGTAGTTCAGGTGTCAACGGTCGTGTTGCCGCATACCAAGCAGCCGCAGAATTAAGTCAAACACCTTGGTTCTTTGCTGTATTTGCCAAGCTACGAGTAAATCCAACGTTTGATTGGGCATGGCAACCGGACCGACTACAGGAGCCCAAGCATTATATCTTCCATGCATTTAACCCGGTAAATGGATTAACATACGGACACCAGGCAATAATTGCTTATAATCAAGAATTGGTATTGAGTAATCCCGGAGTAGGCCTAGACTTCACATTAGACAGCGCACACGAAGTAGTTCCTATTTTATCTGGCACAGCAGAATATGCCGATACACCATGGATGGCGTGGCGCACAGCTTTCCGTGAAGTGTTAAAGTTAAAAGGTAGCAATGACGTTGAAAGTCAATACCGTCTCAATCGTTGGTGCTCCAATGGCGAAGGAGTCAATGCTCAGTGGAGCAGTATAGGAGCTCAAGATGCTCTTGAGTATTATGATGCAGTTGCAGGGGATTTTGCTGAACTTAAGAAGAGCTACGACTGGGCCTGGTTGGCTAGCTACGCATTAATAAAACGCAATCTAACACCGAGTCAATAATATACTCTACTTCCAGATCCGTCAGCTCTGGATAGATAGGCAAACTTAACACACGCCTACTTAGCGCACTAGCAACACTTAATATATCAGGGCCCACAAACTTTTCATATGCTGGCAACTCGTGTAAGGGCTCTCGATAATGCACCCGTGTTTCGATACCTTTAACAATCAAGTTACGAGCAAGTATATCTCTATTATCCGCATCAATCACAAACTTATGATAGCAATGTGTTTCAAAGTTGCCAGCATCGATCAAACTTCTAACGCCTGATTTTTTTAAACGTTCCATCCAGTACTGTGCAATAACACGCCTACGAGCTTGCCAAGCGTCAATGTAGCGTGTTTTAACCATCATTTGCGCTGATTCAGTTTCGCTCATTCTACTGTTAGTGCCAATGCTGGCATGTTTGGGTTTGCCGTTATTGGTCCACTCTCTAGCAAACTCCAACAGATCTATATCGTCAGTTACTACTGCACCACCATTGCCGTAGGCATTCAAGTTTTTCATTGGATCAAAACTCACAGCAGTGGCATTGCCTATACGTGTTGAATTATTGCTTAACCAGTGCTGAGCACCGTCTTCAATGATTAGGTCTGTGGCCCAGAAGCGGTCTGCATTTACCGCGGCACCATATAGACCAACCAACACAGTTGCCTGTATACTAAGCTCGTTGGGTATCTTTTTCTTATCTAGCAACCCGTGATAGTCGGTATCGGCAATCCATACGTCCCAACCGGCACGTATGAATGCGTTGGCAGTTGCTACATAGGTCATTGAAGGTACAACTACTCTAGGTGGGGTTACACTACTTTGTAAG
>Ga0114976_10002222_pt1 | contig 12228 bp, 17 predicted proteins | sample S_130805_EF_Meta_FD_87319 | JGI IMG/M metagenome (GOLD analysis project Ga0114976, IMG submission 87319) | Freshwater microbial communities from Lake Simoncouche, Canada to study carbon cycling - S_130805_EF_MetaG | ecosystem: Environmental > Aquatic > Freshwater > Lake | place: Lake...
AGAAGGAGAAGGAGGAGAGGAAGGCGGATCAGGTCAAGATCTAGTTGGAAGAAGAGTTAGAATTACTACAGGACCAAATGCAGGTCAAATTGGAACAATCAAACAAGTTTTATCTAACGGGGATATTATAATTGAATAAAATGCAAGTTAAAAAAGGAGATTTCGTAATTGTAGACGTGGACACTGTAGATCCAGGACAAAAATCTACAGATCAAAATAAACCACAGTCTAAAGAAGGAGTAGGATCTCCACAGGAACTAGAAAGAGCTCCAGATCAGATTGAAACCCCCGAACTTGATATTGGCGGAAAATCAGGTGCAGGGTATGAGAGATCGGGAAACATTCAAAAGGGAGGTTCATCTAAAAAATATTCTTCTCAAAAGTCTCTCGGGCAGGGAGGAACTAAAGCAGAAGCATCTGCTAAATGGGAGAATGCTCTTAGGGATGCTATTTCCAGAGCTGGATCTACTCTATCCGATAAAGCAAGAAGACTACTAGCAGAACTAAAGTCTTCTAAACCAAAAATCGATTGGAAGAAAGAACTTAGAAAATTCATGGATCAAGCCATGACCAAGTTTGAAGATATTCTACCTAACAAGAGATTCTTGGGAAGTGGAGATGTTTTGTATGGAACTGAACTGGCTGGTAAAGACACTTTAAAAGAATTAGTTCTCCCTGTGGATACATCGGGGTCTATTTCTAAAGATCAGATAGGAGCATTCTTAACAGAAGTATTCTCACTAGCAACTAAGTTCGATATCGACACAACTTATATCGTTTACACTTCTGACTCAATCGACTCGATTGACGTAGTTAAAAAAGGTAAAAAGCCCGATCTTAGCATGATTAAATCTACTGGGGGTAACCGAGAAGGGTTCTTCCCTCCTTTTAGATTCATCAAAGAACCTAAGAAATATCAAGGTAAGGCAAATGGACCACTTCCGAAGTCTATTAACCCTTCTGCAGTAATCTATTTTACAGACACTTTTGCTGAATATCCAACCAAGAATGATTTCGGTATTTCTAAATATGCTAATAGAGTTTTCTGGTTCATCTGTCTAAGTAAAGATCAGAATTTCAACAAGCCACCTTTTGGAAAGTATATTCACGTTCCGATTGACAGCAAAGGTAATTTTACCTAAACACCTTAATTTTACCCGATTCTCTGAGAATTCGATTCTCAATAATCTCAACATATAAAGGACCTTCTAGGTCCTTTTCTTTGAGCGCATTCTCAAGATCTAGATCTTCCTCGGCTGCAATAATTTTTCTAGGGTTTACTAGTTCACTTCCCTCTTTTAGTCGATATATGTATGAGTCGAATGGATCTTTTTCGTAAACGGATTCGACCTTAGTTATACCATAAATTCCAACTACCGGGTCACCTACATTTAATCTATTTCCTCTAGGCAAGACTAACACATGAGTAAATTCCTCTGATTGAAGATAAGGTGATCCCTCCTTCTTAATTCTGAGTAACTCTACTCGTTGTCTCATCCAGTTAGATAACCTGAGATTTTATCTCTTCTGCTATCGTTTTACCAACCCCATAAGACATATCATAGTGATTGTCAGCAAAAGCTTTAAATGTCATTCCCATAAAGTTAGGAATTTGTTTTGGTGTAAGTCTAATAAGAACACTATATAATTCATCCCCAATGTTCGGGTCAACTTCAATATAATAATCAATCTCAATCTTTTTATCCTCCGCTAAACCTACATCAGAAAGATCTGATATTAATTGATCCAACTCAGAAGGAACTGGCTTTTTAAAATTAAGCTCAATAATTCCTTGACCAGATTCTCCTCCAATTGCAGTTGAATAATGGCTGCTCGTAGGATTCAATATTTCTACAGACTTCAACTCGTATCCATCTTTTAACTTCTTATCTTTAAGAGTTAAATTAGTCCACCTCTTGATCTGGTCTCCCCATTGAAGATGGTCTGAAGAATTTGATTCGTATTTGTTATATTCTAAAATGTGTCTCATCATAGCCCAATGTCATCTAGTGAAGAAAGAAGTTCTGCATCCGCTTTTGTGTCCGTTGGAATTTCTATTTCTTTCAAGATTTTCTTGACTCTAAAGTCGTTCCAAATAGACTTTAGTCCAACTACAAATCTCTCCCCATTTTCCTCTACCTCCTTCTTAATATTTGCCGGGGATAACTTCTCTCTGATTGGATCCTTTGGAGCTTTTCCTGTTTTGATAAAATCTGGATCTGTAAACATAGTAAGATATGCAACTATCCAGCTCTTGGTAGCCTTTGCAGTTTTCAGAGCATTTCTTAAAATACTTGGTTTTAAACCATTTTTCTCCAATGAAACCTGGTATTCCTTGTCCAACGGAAGACCCTCTAGACTATACAAATTATAACAATTTCTGAAATTGTATTCTTTACCATAAGAAGATTCCGCTCTACTGGTGAGCAAAACTGGAGCTCCTTCTAGTGAGATTAAGTTGGAACAATTTGATGCATTGAAACTTGTTGATAAATTATTTGATCCAATCTCCTTTGGACACCCGGTCAGATCTTTGATGCCTGTCGATGCAACAGTCATTGATCCCCCTATTTTTTCTGGACATCCCTTTAAAGAATCCAGATTTCTACACGTGGAGACATCAAATTCTTCCCCAACCTCTTCAGGAGCACCTTCTAAACTCTTTAATTTAGAATTATTACTAATATAAAAACCCCCTCCTACTTTTTTCGGAGATCCTTTTAAATCTTCAAAATTATTATTATTTGCATGGAAACTACCGGTAACTTCAAATGGACACCCTTCTAGAGTAGTTAATCCAATACTACCAATTCTAAAGTAACCATTGACTTTACCAAATTTAATTCCCAATAAATCTTTTTCGATAGGGCTTCTTGCATTAAAGTTACCTTCCACATCAACTAGTCCAGTTTCAGAATTAATGGACCAAGATGATTCTTTATCCCTTCCCCACGAGGATTGAGACTTTACCCCATTATCTAGAGCTTCGATTTGTCTTGGGGTTAATTTTCCAGACCATCCTGGTTCTTCTAATTCTAGATCTTTACACGCTTTTTTAAAGTCTTTTCCAGTGGAATCACAGTATCTTTTGAGAGACAATAAAAATGACTTCATCTCTGCTGGATTCAGTTGATCTATATTTTCTAGCTCTTCGTATAAAGAGAAGGGAAGTAAAATTTTGTATTTTTTTGACATTGACAGGGTTTTTTAACCCTATATATATCGTCTTAAGACCTCTTTTCCATAATTTCTTCCAAGAGAAACCACCAAATCTTTTATGATCTGGGTTCTCGGATTAAATTAATTTACAAATAGGGACTTTTACAAATCCTTGATCGGAGTATCGATGTGGGGTTTCCACAAATCGATTTTCCACTAAAAAATTTAGTATTCCTTCGTTCTCTGACCAGTCCTTGATTGCAACCTCACCCGGCTCAAGAATTTCTTGAATTATTGACGTGGCAGTTGCATACGGAGTTCCGTCCGAAGAATCATAAAGCTGAATTCTAACAGATCCATCTGGATATGATTCTCTTCGGACAAAAACTAAATATCTTAGTCCAAATGGGGAATTATAAGGGTATAAACTTTTGATATTCTCCATTATTTTTTACGAAGAACAATTCCAGCCTGATAAGCAGGTAAAGGAACATCTGGAAACATTTTTGGGTAAGTTCTCATAAACATTGTTTCTGGGACATGTCTGTGCATATACAGTCCATAATACTCAACCTCCGGATTATTTGCTAAAACCTCGTTTGTAATCATACTACTGAGAAGATATGGTTTTTTATTTTGGATCATATCTTTGATCAAGATAACAAAGTACCCTCCTGGCTTTAAAAATTCTATGGATTGTGTGTACATAGAATTAACTAGACTCCAGTATTCATCTCCCTTAGTTAGTCCAATATTGCCCGGATTCTGATAATCGAAAGTCAAGTCTTTTTTGATTTCTAATTTTTCGACCATTTGATCTCCGTCCAGAACAGTCTTTTTTTCCAATTGTTTTCTCTCAGGGGAATCAGAAGATTTTCCGCTAATCTTAGGGTAAGGCGTTCCGTTAATAACTAAACTTAATTGTCCTCTTTTGATTCCAGCTGACTCTAAGTTTTGAACAGTGTTTCTAGCATCCCCTTGCATTAGAATTGCTTCAATCCCCGGATTTAAAGTCTGAGCGTCTATGTTATTTCTAGCTATAGTTGGAAATTCTAATTCAACACCAATGGAATTTCTTCCATTGTTATATGCTTCAACTAGAGTAGTTCCAGTTCCACACGTTGGATCAAAAACCCAATCTCCTGGTTCAGTAAAATTTTGAATTGCCCATCTGTACCCTTGCCAGTGTCCTGGACAAATGTGTTTGTCATCTTGCTTTGGATAATATCTATATCTAGCATTTTGACTGTAATATCTTTCAGTTTTTACGTCAAAGATTTCACCTAAGAAATTTCCAGTAAAATCTGTAGTGTGATAATCAGCCGGAATCTGTGGTCTAACACTTAAGATCTCGGTCGGAGTAGTCTCGTTTTGATAAACGCTTTCTTTCTTTTTCACCATTTTAATTTATTTTTATATGATATTTTTTATAAAAAGTTTCTTCCTATTGTTCCGCTAAAGGCTGGGACTTACTTTCCCTTTCTTTCTCTTTCTGAACCACCCTATATTTCCATCGGAAAGAGCATTTCCGTGGTTTATATTTCCACTTCTTCTATATTCAGCCAGATTCTCTTTATCAAATTCTTCGTCTTCCTCGGATTCTCCGTATCTAGACCTTTTATAGTATTCGTCCCACCACTTCCAGTGATTTTTTCTCCCCTCAAATTCTCCTACGTAATCGGGACAGATTCTAATTTCTCCTGGGTGGTAATCACTTGGCTGAATAGTTGCAGGAAGATTATAATACCAAATTTTTCTTCCTTTTTCTTCCTCTGGATTTATAAAATTATAACAATGTTCTCTTAATTCTACAACTAGAGACTGGGCTTTTGACAAAGCATATTCTAAGCTAGAAGACCCAAAAGAATAGGCTGGTTTGCCATTTGCTTTAATAATACATGTGCCGTTTCCCCTTATGTCAGTTGAACCCCACTTGTGTTTAGCAGAGTTAGTCTGTTTATAGTTTATTTCCCAACATATTCTATGACTTCCTGTTCTAATATAAGGCTCCAGAGTTCCGTCCTCCGTTTCTAACCAATATGTTGGAGTCTCGTTGTTTAATTTTCCATAGTCGTGTTCATAATCTTCGATGTCCCAAATCTGATGCTCTCTTTCTCCTATTAGTATTTTAAAAGCTTCCCTGCATCTGCTAAACTTACTTTGTGCCTCTTTTATTTTCATTTGGTTTTTTATTTTTTCTGCTGTATTTGAACTTTGAATGGATCTTGACATAAAATGCCCGACATATAAAAGATCTTAAATTTTTTCTTCGATGTTTGTGGATTTGATTTAACGTACGGATAAAATTTTTGCATTAGAAGGTATTGAAATTTAATTTAATAATATCCGAGGATAATTTTTTTAGAGCTTCCTCATAATATTCTTCGTTAAAACCTCTTTTGTTTATAGGAGATGGCAAAACATGTACAAAGTGATTTGCCTGATTATATAACATATCAGAGTCATCATCAATAATAATGTAATTTTCAACCCCGGATGTTTCAATTATTCTTTTTTGTTCTATTTCACTCCAGTTGATTCTTTGAAATGCCAAATCTTCATTTAGATAATTCTCGATCTCTATACCTCTTGGAATATGGATCCCGTTTGCAGTTATGCTCGGAGTAATTCCAATAATCTCTCCTCTCATTTCCTCCATCTTCCAGACCTTTCTCATAAATTCAATACCGCTGTGTCTCCAACTAGAGGAAATTACTATCTTAGCTTCTGTTTTCTCGATCAATTTATTTAGAAGATCTTTAGACCAAGAACAGAATCTCTGGTAGTGATCCTTCCTTCCATCCTCCCATACCCACTCTTGATATTGACACTCTCCGGATCGGTAAGCTTCCTCACAATTTAAAACTCCATCAATATCCAAAAAAATAATTTTCATTTATTTAATATACGCTCTTGGATAAAAGATCTTCTAGAATTTCAATTGACTTTTTGTAGTCATCTTTATTCTCTAGACAAACATTCTGAACCTCGACCATCGGGAGATGACCTTCACCTTTTATTTTGATGTTCTTGTTATAGAAAGAGCTTACATACTCGGAGATTTCTTTCTTTGTTGAATATGAAATTTCAACTTTTAGATCCATTCTTCCAGCTCTCATAAGTGCTGGATCCATCTTTTCTATATGGTTAGTTGTGATAATAACTAAAACCCCAGTTAGCTCAACTATCCCGTCGAGTGCATTGAGAAATCCGGAAAAGGTAACACCTTTGGACCCAATTCTTTTTCTGCCGTCAAATGTTGAATCTATATCTTCAAAGAGTAAGATAGACCCGTATTCTATATTTCTGATAAGAGATATTAGTGCATCGTCTTCTGTCTTCTTTAGATTTATGCTGTATACATTAAATCCGTGCTCTCTTGCAATCGATTTTACTATGGTTGTCTTTCCCGTTCCGGGAGGTCCGTAGTAGCAGTGTCCTCTCTTATATGGAATTCCTCTTCTCTCATAATCCTTTCTGGAATTTTTCCACTCTGAAAGATCTGAAACTATCCGATTCTTAACCTCATCTATCAAGATAACTTCCGATATTTTTTTCCCTCCAACTTTAGAAATTCTAGTAAAGAAATGTCCATCAGATTGATAAACATGGGGAATCTTATTCTTGATTTTATATTCCGCATTTACCCCTTCAATTAGCTTTCTAATTGCCCGAGATGCAAATACTCCCTTGATGGTGTAACTTTTAAGATATGCAGATTTCAAAGAGGAAGCATTCTCTAACTTCTCCTTACCGTAAGAAATTTTAACAAGTCTTCGATCCACCCACTTATAAAAATAATCATCGACCGGAACTTCTATCAAATCTTTTTTATCTCCTTCAGAATCATTTGAATCACCCAATAGTAAGGTATATTCCTCATCTCTCATCGAATGAGGAGACGAATATTCAACATTCCTGATCTTTCCTTTGTGGTTTTCGTTAAACCACTCAGTAAGATAATAGTATAGTTCGTCAGTCTGATAGACTGTTGCTTTATATGTGGTAAACCTAACGATCCTATCCCAGATAGATTTTGGAACACCCTTTAAAGACATCAATGCTGCGGTCAAGATCGAAGCAAAAGCTGCAGCACTAAAAAACTGATTAGTGCTGAGCTGATTCTTAATGTAGATTACTATTTCACTCCAAGAAGGCATTAATATTGGGTTCTTAAGAGTTGAACAACATCCCAAGCATCTTCTAAAGCATCATGGGTTACAATCCCATCAATCTTTGCTCTTTCTTTGCAAAGTCCCAACCCGGGAATACTTTCGTCTTTCTTCCAGTCAACAAATAAAACAGAAGGATCAATTAGTCTATGCCTAATTCTAAAGACTTGTTTCCATCTTGGAAGTCTCTCAATATAAGCCTGGTCACCCGAATGAAAATTCTTACCTGCAATATTCAGGTGAGATGGCTTCATCTTAGTTCCTAAGATTGGATAAGTTTTACCATTGACAATCTCTACGGTTTTTGAATAATCCAATTCCCTGGGGATAGCACCGTGATCGATCAAGAAGTGAAAGAAAGCCTTTACAACTTCGTCCTCTCTTAGGAATTGCATTCCTGTCATGTGAACAAGATCATTCTTCTCGTCTTGATCCTGTGCAGTCTCATACATCGTGATCTTCTCGATTAGATCTTTGTTCATATTCAAGGCATACAATTCCCCCTGAATAACTTCCCTTTCGCCTCTCCGGATTGCACAGTGAAATTTTGGGATCTGATCGAATGGCAACTTTTTCTCGGTGTCTTCGATGATAGCCCCGAGGGATAAAAGTTGACATGTTTCTGGATTGAGACCCGTGGTCTCGGTATCGATGCTAACGTATATCATTTTGATTTATTTTTATTAATTACTAATATTGATCCTTGTCCATGCATAATCTGGATAATATACGATCCTACGTAGTACATTTCTCCGGTGAATTGATTTGCGTAGGTATTTTCGTTGCACCTTTTACAGTATCTTTTAGCGTAGTTCCACACTATCCAGAGTAATTCCTCCCTTGGTTGAAACCCTTTCTTATATTCTCTATCTCGGTATTCATCAGAATTGTATTTTCCAATTAACTTCTCTATGGATCGATCCAAATCCGATTCGCATCGGGTCTTAAATTTCTGAACCCATCTGTTCATATGTTCTTCTTTACGCTGAAGTTTTTTCGCATATCTGTTAATGGATTCTTTCCCCTCTTCAGATTCCATAAATTCTTTAATTTTATCAATGTCAAGCATATTATTTTTCTAGAGTTGGTTTAAGCCATAAGATATTATCTTGAAAGACGTAGTTTCGGAGCGCAGGAAACTCGTGAAGGTATTTTAATGTTTTGACCGTGTCGTGCTTAAAACACTTGAAGAGTTCTTCCCTTATACGCTCAATTGAAACTACCTTCATCTTATTTTCATAATCATAATCTTGAATAACCCCGTCCATATAAGCACCCATGTAGAATCCTTTAGTGATACATAACCTAACAGCTCTTAAAATTCTAAGAGGATCGTCATCAAAGGTAACTTTGCAGTCTAGAGGAGTAATCAATTGACCCGCCTTTAAATGTTTTAATCCGTCGAAGAAGTCTATAATTTTTCCATCTTCGTCTTTTGCTAAAGCATTCAGTGTGAAATCTCTACGTTCCAAATCATCGTATAGAGAACCTGGAACTACTATAGGTGTTCTAGTTCCTGGGATATATCCGACTTCTTTTCGAGCCATTACAAAATCTGCAACTCCTTGGTATTTATGATTTTTAGGGAACTTTGCACGGATGGTAAAGCAGTCTGGGGTAACCAGGAAGATTTCAAATCCTTCTCCTCTTAAATAAGTTTCCAACACGGAAAACATGGTGTCGGCGTAGGTTATCTCTTCTAAAAGACCATCTCCGGGAACTGCAACATAATCAACGTCCTTAGATTCAATTTCTAAGATTTCGTCTCGGACTTTGCCACCAACTTCATAAAATTTAAATTCTCTCATCCTGCAAATATACGGTTAGGTGTGGAGATCTTTTCCTACTAGTCCACATAAAAATTCGGAAATGATATCAGCTTCTGGATTTCTCCAAGCATGATTGAGATACACATCTGCATCCTTATGGTAATGATAATAATTTTTATCCAAGTGGACTTTCGCAGATTTTGCAGTTAGAAAGCAATTAGTGTATTCAGGAACCAATGAATATGAATATTGTTGAAGGTCTGGAGCGTGGTCATCTATCCAGTCAGATAAACCAAAATCCAGGTCATCTGTCCACATTTCCCTAATTTCTTCCTCGTTAAATTCAACTTCAAGGTCGTTAAGATATTCAATCAATTGTTCTATTGTCTCAATCTCAATCTCGTTACTTCTATCCAATAAGATAGGGGTATCTCCGTTTAATTCAGCGTCATAGACTTTCTTCCAATCCCTAATTTGAAACATATGAGGCATTCTTGTTGCTCTTGGATCTTGAGTAGTCATTTCAGTAGCAAGCTCGATTAGCTTGTCATACATCTCGTCGGATACTTCTATTGTTTTTGTCATGCTCTTATTTTACTGGAGTGAATTGTCTGAGCCATCCAATGTAAGATGAGCTGGTGTCTTTCCGGCTCCCAATCTTCTGCTCATATCTAACATATCCTCTCTTTATCTCGAGGATCTTTACCCAAAGGGTATCGTGTTTTTCAAAAGGATTTTCTTCATACTTCACTAAGAACATTTCTCGTCCAGGTTCAATTGGATTTTTATAGTTTAGATATTCTTCATGGCCAAATTGGATTATTTGGACCAGGAAGAATGCAAGAACACCGGAGAATGTAACGATTCCCAAAGTCTTGAATCTCGGATATAATTTATTTTCTTTCATAATTTTTAATTAAATAAGCAAAATGTGATTAATCCCACCATTCTTCTATGTTTCTTTCCATGATAGCAAATAGAATTCGTCTTGCTCTGTTGTGATTATAGTGTCCCATCCACATAGCCAGAGTTCTATCAGAAACCTCAGTATAGTACCACTTCTTCTTGTCTTTGGAGGATATTAAAGCCCTCCGATAAACGTTGGGGTACTTGTTAAAATATTCGGAGAAATTTTCGGAGATAGATTCTATTTTAAGTTCAACTAGGTCAGAATCTTCTTTTGGAATGGTATAAAATCTTTGTTTCTCATAATCAGAGGGCTCCAGATCATAGAACTGCTCCTGGATTTTTTCTATCAGTCTAACACAGGTCATCATAATTTCAGCGTCTCTCTCCGCCCCAATATATCTGTCGTGTTTTCTAATGTACTTGGCAGTATTTTCTATTTTGAATTTCAAGGCTTCAAAGATGAAATGGTCGTCCCAGTCTCGATCTTTCCAAACTAAAGGGAACCATTTCCATAGATTTTTGATCCCTTTAATGATGTCCTTGTGAAGATGTTTGGCTTCCCATCGGAACCATCTTTGAATTTTCCAAATTAATTTATCCTTTGTTTCCATATTTATGTTGTCATTGTTATTGCAGTAACAGGTACTTTTGAAATGGATTCAATCAATAGATCTGCATTGTCTATTAAAAATCCCTTGATGTTTCTAGAGCTATATTTTCCTCCTATGAATTCTCCGTAGCTAATTGGAAGTGGAATATCTAGACCCATCGACCGTGCTTCTGCTGAAATTCTTGATGCTTCGTCTATAGAGAAACATACGATGTAGTGGCCAGATTCGGCTGATTTTTTGATCAATTCCGTTGTTTTTCCTTGACCTCTTTCTAAGATAATCTTTTCCATATTAATACCAGCGTTTATATCTTTTTTCAAAAAATGATCCAAATGATGAGTTACTCCCTTCTGCTTCATTCATAGTTGCCCATCTAGATATGAAGAAAGTGATCAAAGCTGTAATAATAGCAGTAGTCCAGATAGCCCATTCTGGCGGTTCAACTGTCAGATAAGAAAACTCCTTAAAGTCTTTTCTTTTATATTCTTTAATAACTACTCCTTCTACTGCTCGACAGATTCGCATTGGATCTAGAGTCCCTATTTTCATAATCCCTTCTCTAATATCTGGAAGAACCTTTCTATTTGGTGTCCAAGAGAAAGGCTTGACCCATTTTAATTTCTGTGTTGCTGGGTCTATTCCGATACAGATCACTACCTCGTTATCATTTCCTCCGTCCCAGTGTGCTTCTTGCATCGATGCTGCCATCTGACTTTCAGAAGTAAAGAAGAGAAAATAAATTCTAGCATGCTTTCTTGGACCAAGCTCACCGTTGAGATATGAAGACATCTGTTTAAAGAGAGCAATTTTATTCTTCGGAATTGACGGGAGGGAGTCCAATCCCAGAACCGTTTCCTGTTGCCATCCATCAACCTCTGGGTATCCATAAAGTTTGTAGTTCTTGATATCCTCCTCTGTAACTTTAACAAAGTCAAATGCAGAGTGTGATGCTTGAACTCTGTTTTCGTAGGAGTGAGTAGCCGTAGTAGACTTAGCTGTCAAAGGATTTTTATCCCATAGAATCTTATACATGTCCCCATCTTTTCCACATCCAAAGTGGTATCTAATATCCCGATTGAGTTCAACAAATTGTGGGGTTGCTTTCCATAGTTTCATTAAGTAGTTATAATACTTTTCAGAGACACTAAACTCCTCCCCCAAAGAATTAACCACTGTCCATCTTGCAGGATTATGGTCGCAGTATGAGCAGTCATACGGAACACTAATTGTAGACTTCCCACACTTCACAGTTCGATAACAGGTTCTTTTAACCCAGGTCTCCCAATACTCGTAATATCTAGCTTCTACCACCGTAGCTCCGTGATACTCTGTGTCGTCCACCTGAGCTTTTTCGACCGAAAATTTAAAAATTAGAATGAATAAAAAGCAAGCAATCGAGGGGATTGCAACCTCCCACCAGGTTAGTGTGTGCTTGTACCATCTGAGTAAAACGAATACTCCGATGAGTGGGATTAATAAACAGATCCAAATTGACATATTTTTCTTTATCTAATATACGGACAGTAGACAAAAAAAGCCAGCGGAAAGCTGGCTTTTTTCGAAATTTTATTCGAATTAAAATACTTTGGTGTTATTATCTTTTCCTGA
>Ga0114976_10002227_pt1 | contig 12209 bp, 17 predicted proteins | sample S_130805_EF_Meta_FD_87319 | JGI IMG/M metagenome (GOLD analysis project Ga0114976, IMG submission 87319) | Freshwater microbial communities from Lake Simoncouche, Canada to study carbon cycling - S_130805_EF_MetaG | ecosystem: Environmental > Aquatic > Freshwater > Lake | place: Lake...
AAACATAGAATCCTTGCTCATTTGTCTTATATTCGTATACCATGTGCTTACTTTACATATTTCATGCAGCGGCTTCAATTTTTTAGGCTCAAACTGCTAAAGCTTAATTGCCACTTGGCCGTGTATCGGCGCACTTTCCAGAATCACACTTAAATCTCATTGGACAATCGGAATCTTTCTGACAGACAGAAACATTAAATGCTTCAAGTCTTACAGGACGTTTTTGATAAGATAAAAATAGAACAAATACTATTCCAATAACTAATAGTAAAGAGGTTATATATACTCCCTTCATCTAACTATTCAATATATTTTTATCTATATTTAATAGTATAAGGTCCATCAGGTGCTACTTTAGCATAATATCCTTCAGGTGATACTGTTAGTGGTCCTTGTAATGTATTATTATAATTGAATGGTGGTTTACCAACAACTGAAAACCACGATGGCATCACATAATCACAGACTTGAACCTTAGTAGAATCGGAAGTTATAATAGTATATGATTGTCTATTTACTGCGTCGCTTACTTCTGCAACAAAAGGAAATTCTCCACTAATTTCAGTTCCGTTAATGAGCCTTGGGCGTATTAGGAGCGTGCTTAGATTTACTAAGTAGAGTTTATTTAGTCCTTGCTTTACTAGCATTTCCAGTAATTCATGAGATGCTACTCTTGATACACTTATACCATTGGTCCCAGTTGGATATAATATGCCATTAGGTGACGGTGTTGTGCCAGTTGGTAATGGCGTAGTTACTACTGGAATTATAACATTCACACATATGTATGCTTTTATGGTTCCGTCTGCAGCTGGAGGCAGATGATATCCATTTGCCTTTCCTGGAGTTGTAAATTGACTATCGCTCGTTAAAATTAGTTGATAAGAACCGGAAGGTGGAGATACTGACCGGGCAACGATAACTGGTTTAATAGACCAATCATCACAAAAAGTGGCGAGTTGTGTATTTAATGCTTCAACAATTCTATTGCATTGATCATCTGATACTACACCATTTGAGCTATTTACCAAATATACCATGTTAACAAATACTCGGGGAATATCACATGGCTTAGAACTAACATCCTTATTATAGGTATAATCGTCTTCTTCATCATTGAAGAATTGTAGAAACCAGTTTGTGTTCTTTGACATATCTATTAGGCTTAAATATTGTTTTACATTCTAATTTATGGATTTAGAACCAGAAGATGCATTTATTTCATTATCAACCCTCGAAGCCTACATTGAAAAGCATCCAGAAGATGCAGAAAAATGGCTAGATTTTTTACCTACCGCTTTTAAATTAGCTATGACTCCACGACAAACTATATATGCGCGTTCATCTAGAGATCCACCTGCAGCAGAATTACTAGAGCCACACATAAATATAATAACTCCAAATACAGAAACTCCTATTGAACATTATCTTGATGGATGCTTGGTATGTAAGAAAACGTGGGCATCAACCGATGGAGTTCCTACTACTACCTTAATTTGTGGACACACGTATCATACTGTGTGCTACATGTATCAATATTATGAAAATGATGCTACAAGGTGTATAGTTAATAATTGTGATATAGATACATGGGATTATATTAGAACAATTTATAGAAATAAGCGAAGTAGGAAAAATAGGGCCGAAAATCTTTTATTAAATTCTTTTAAACGGAGGGCTGATTTCAAACAAGATATTACACATTTGAAAGGATATATCTCGGAATTTAATAAGGCACAGGGGCGAATTGAAGGATTAATCAAAAATGCAAGGAGGGACCTTATTCATAAACATATATTTTCAATAAATCATTTACAAGGGGATATGAATACCACAGTAAAAGATTTACAGGAAACTCAAGAAATGTTAAACTATAAACTATCAATACAGAAATTCAGAAAACATGCTGCGACAATATTCAGAAAATATCATACCTCATTTAGAGAATTACATGTTAATGGAATTATAAAATGCAGTTGGAGGGCAAGAGGAGTATTAGAGCGTCATAGAGCCCTTGGATTCTATAAATTAGGCTGCAGGATATATCCAGGTCGAAAGCTTATTACGGACCCACTTGCTAATGAGGTAGACTCTGATAGTGATTTAGCTGAGGATTAATTCTCTACTTTCATTGCTAACTCTTGCCTACCTCGTATTTGTTCCTTTTCTATTTCTTCAGTCCTCTTAAATCCATATTGTCTTAAGCGTTCTCTGTAAGCTCGGTCGCCAATGATGCGTTCTATAGCATCTGCCCATGCATCCTCGTCATCGTGCATGCACATAATTCCAGCACCTCCAACGCACTCAACTAGGCCAGGGGATTCACTGTGAATTACCGGAACACCTGAGGCCATTGCCTCTACAGCAGTGCGCCCCCATGTCTCATTCTTAGAAGGCATAATTAGAATACCAATTTGTTTGAAAACAACTGTAATATCTTTTTGATTTTCAATATAGACTAGATTTTCAGTCTTTGAATCAGTTACTTGCATGCTATATCCACCCTTGACACCCATAAATTGCACATTTGGCATTCTTTTTGCAAGTCTTTTTAACATATCACCGCCTTTATTTCGATTACAATTAATTAAACATACAATATCATTGTTTACACTATTTTGACGAAGACTCTTGAATTTATTGGTTTCGACATAGGGTATCATTCGCATATTAGGATGTAGGGTTGGCATTGCATCTTGTGTCATATGACTATTGTAAACTACTGTAATTGGAAATGATACTTTTTGCTGTAATAGCCATGGGTCTATATCAATTACATGGATAAATATAAATACATCATTATTTCTATGTTTAATTAATTCCATATTTTTTGGTTCATATCCCATTTGAAAAAGAACTACATCTGCACTCTGAAATCTTGATTTACAGAATTCACTTGAACCATCATATTTATAAATCTTAAATCCATCGTATTCACTAACTTTCCAGGTATTTACAAATACACTGACTATATGTCCACGTGATCGTAAATATTTAATTGTTTCATATGCACTTAATTCAGAGCCAGCAAAGGTTGTTGGTAGAAAACTATCTGATAATAGAATAATTGTTTTTGGTGAAACTGCTTGGGCCATTTTAGATTCTAGTATTTGTTCTTTTACAGTAATACTTTTTTCTATTTTTCCAGATGTATCATGGTGTCCCTGATAAAATGGTGTAAGTATAATACATACAATGGCAATTAATGCAAATCCGAGAAGTTCTCTGGACATTCTAACTTCCCTGATATATTTAATCTTTTTTATCGACTCTTAGTATAATGGCTCGGAGTAGTACGCGTAAAATGCCGGCTTCTGGCTCAAAGGCCCAGGTTTGGCACGGGACTGCTAGGCATACCCCGGGGGGTCTGACTCGTAAGGATTTAATGAAGACCAAGAAGGGTCGCATTGTAAGTCGTAGGAAGCATGCAATTGGCCTTCGTCGTATTAAGTCCCTTCGTCGTCTTGGATTCAAGGCCAAGAAGGGAACATTCAAGCTGTTTAAGAAGTAAAGCGCCTCCTTGATAATTTCTTAGAAGCTCTCTTCTTTTTATGTGTTTTTCTAAACTTTCTTTTACCACCTTTTGGGATTAGTTTTAATTCATTAGATACTTTATATGCATACAAGCCTGTAAGTGCAGCAGGTACTATACCACCCAGACTACCATCAGCTTGTGCTTCTACTGCATTTCCAGCCATTCCGAGGGGTCCACTTTCAGAAACAGTGTAAATATAAAAACCTGGATGCCTTACATAAATATCATACGTAGTATCACCAAATGGCTTATAAATACTCGAGTAATCTTCCCAGCAGGCGGGAATTATTAATCCTGATGCTATTTTTGCTTTTAACTCTATATCACCTATAATGTTACCACCTGCTTGGCGGTATATTTTTTTCCATATATCACGGCAGGCACATAGAACACGTACATTATCAATTAAAAAATACAGTGGTGGCTCAAATATTCCTCCTCCACCAAGAGGCGGTTTTGAATAGATTTTTGGGTATTTTCCCCAGATTTGTCCTAAACGTGGTGCACTTGGGTCTCGCACTTTCTTAATTTCTGGACCAGATGTTACTCTATATGTTTCCCATATATGTCCAGCTGTTGATTTATCTAAATAAGGGGCCCATGCAGTATTAAAATACTCAGTTGTATTTGGTGCGGTAAGTGCCCTTTTATTTGGTCGTCCATCTGGAAATCCCGGAGTTCCATTAATATCAGGCTTTGCATCTGCAATTCCCATCTACCTTAGAATTATAATTATTCAGTCAACCTCTCTGTAACTGTCCGCAGGATTGATCGCAAATCAGATAAATGAAGTCGCAGGGCTCCATTGATTTCTGGATAAAACCATGTAGCATTATACGTTGGCATAGAACCAACAAGCTGTACCGAACCTTGAGTTCCTAAACGCTGATCAATCATGGACAAGCAGAGACTAGCACCAGACCCTCGAAGCTCTCGGTAGATACTTCGAAGATCTAGAGTCTGTACTAAGGCTTGCACCGCAGGAGCAAATCCAGCAGTTGCCTTTATGAATTGGGTATCTGTAATTAAATCCAGTTTAGGAAGAAATATTGCATGGGGTAGAACTGTGAGGTTCGCATCAGAAGAAATATCCTTGAGGCAAATAAAGGTTGGAGCCTTTGCGCTCATCATAGCCTTCTGCCAAAATGCCTGGGGCACTTGTAGCTTAGGGCTTGTTACAACTAAGACCGGTGATTTCAAGTGTTGCAGGATGGAGAGAAATAAACTCCAGTCTGTCTGAGATTCCGGGGTAAAGGTCATTTCCCAGGGAAATGCTAAATGCCATGCCTTGGAATCTTGCTTGGATAAAAGTAATATATGAGTTTGAAATGGTGCAGAGCCTGAAATTAGCTGGTCATAGAACCCATTTGGCAAAGAGCAAGTTTCGGAAGGGAGAATCCATTGACTTATTCGACCACGGAGGTTTTCATCAAAGGCCTCTAATGAAATAGAACCCATATCTAATTGTATTGGAGCCAATGAACTTGAAGAAAAAACGCTACCCCTTCTTTTGTATAGTATAATAGTATGAATACTATACAACAGATTCTGGCCTTAGCCTTACTTACAGGGGTTATGGATTTACCTTGGCTTTTCATTCAAGGGCCTGTGGTGCAGGATATAGTGAGAGATATTCAGGCGGATAGGTCAATGAATGCGCGGCTTTGGGGTGCAGTGCCGGTCTATTTAGCTCTAGGTTACCTGATTTCAGAAATTCATTCTGCCCCTCGGGCATTTTTAGCGGGAATGGCAACCTATATGGTCTATGATTTCACTCAGATAGTTACCTTTGATAAATATCCCTTGTGGTTTGCATTAGCAGATTCTATGTGGGGTGGAGTCTTATCCGCCCTTGTTTGGTGGGTGGGATTTAAGCTTGGCCTTACGAGTGCGAATAGGTAAATTATTGCAATCGTATTAAAAATTGAAACTTTAAATACCTATTAGTAATTATTATCAAATGTCATTTAGTAGTCAGACACCACAGAATAATGATTCACAGATCCTTGATTATAAAGTAATTACAAGTCCTTTTACTATGGATAGTAAAACAGTTACATCATTTATTAATACTATTACTAGTTATTTGAAGAAAGGCTATTGTCTTCGTGGTTCTATAAAGACTATAGGTCCGCATATTTCACAGGTAATAGTTAGATATTCTAAACCAACATTACCGTTAGTTATTGATTATACTCTTATTGGTCAAAAATTTAGTCATAATAATTCATGGTTTGAGAATAAAATTATGGAGTATATTCATGATGGATGGGAACTTTATGGAGATCATGATTATTCTGCATATGATACTGCACAGGACTCTCAATTTTGGCAAGTTCTAGTAAAATATAATAAACCTGAAGTAAATTTATTAGATCTCTAAAGAAAAGGATTATGTGCCCACTGGAAAATCCCTTGCCTCTGTCTGGGCCTGCACTCTAAATCTCCAGCAGAACAATTAGCCTTAATTTGACCAGAGTGCCGAGTAAATGCTTTCCATCGGGAAATCTGAACTTTATCGAGCGCTGGAATTCGGCGCCCCATCCAATATCGGCAATACCATTGAAACCATCCGCGCTCATCTGGATTTATTTTTGCATCTGAGAGTTCGGGATGTTGTCCCTTTTTATTGCCGCCATGTGCCGAAGGAAGCCAGCCAGATTTTACCCAGAAAGAAAGAGGTTGCCGTGAATCTACTCCAAAGAGATTTACTGAAACATCTGGAGCACCAGGGCACAAGCTGCCCATTTGAATCGCATTCAAAAACCATTCTGCAGGAAATTCCAGAAGACAATCATTCAAATATTTTCCTTCGAATGCCCCACCCATTAAAATTTCCCCAGGGGTGGCATACGGTTTGAATTCTGGAGCAAACCCTTCGCCAGGAGATTCTTCTAACGTGTAACTATATCCCTTGCGCATCTTATTCCAGGCCTTGATAGTATCGCCCTTCTTAAAAGAGGCAAGTGGTTTACCCTTTGATAACAAAATTTGCATCATTTCATCTGTTGTTTTTAATCTAAGAATCCTTGGATCCATCTTACTTTACCTTGCTATAAAAAATGAGTTCCCTTATTTTATATTGGAAGCTATAAAAATGGATATGAGTGCATTGCCAAAGACACATGTGCTCACAAAGGAAGAGCAGGAATTTGTAAAGAAACTTTCACCAAAGGAGAAAGAGCTGCATCTTTTGGCAATTCAGCTCCTGGAGACTTCTTATAGACCGGAGTGGTCTCACATGTATAAAGAGAAGCCCCATTCAAAGTAAAGATGACAAATACTACATCTGTAACTGATACATTTCTTATGGAAACTTTTTTATGGGTTATACCTACAGCCTTTCTTATTGTATTCTTCACCTTGAAATATGGTAGGTCTAATCACATGGTTGAACTCAAATAGAAATAAAGTTAAACCCGTTTTAGACGAATCACTCTATCAACACGCAGATTCATTAAATTAAAGTCACCATTCACATGTTTTAATAGTGGATACTCATAAATTGTGCCAACTTCTACTACTTGAACCTCGTTAGATACTCCATCTAAGATAAATTCAATAGTATCACCTGCCTTTAGTAAATAAAGCCCCTGAGTAAACTGGCTTCGTGATACAGGATGATACCATTCATCTGAAGAATTCTGTCCCCACTGAAGTACTTGTGCATATGTATCTCTAGTTGCATAAACTGCAGGTGGCATTATAGTGAAAGTATAAAGAATATGTTTAGGCACGTGGTTTTAAAAAATTGACCTCCTAGTATTACTAAGAGCCCGTATGCCATCATTAAGATATGGTGGTGTCATTTATTTTCAAGTGAGACATGCCATTTCCTGTAAGCTTTGCAGGGATACGATTGAAAGTAAGCATACCCATGATTTCAAGATGTGCTCATGTGGCTCTATTGGAATTGATGGAGGCATTACTGCAGGAAATAGAATAATTGGAGACCCTGAAAATATAGAGCCACGGGGAATGTATGCTGCAAATATAAATGGAAAGAAATACTGGCTTCCACAAGAAGTGGTTGAAAGCCGATATTACAGCTTAAATACTTCAAGATAATCCATTTAGTTCCAAAAAAATTGATGCCCAAAACTTTTTTCGCTGCACATAATATCATTGCCACGCTGAAAAACCTCCGGCATCTCGTATCATCCTTTCCCAAGGTATTAGCTAACTCAGGCTCTATCGCAGTTCTCAGTAAGTCACGTATTGAATCACAATGGCAAACATGGGCAAATGCATTACCAACGATTAAGCCTTATTATGCCGTCAAGTGTAATCCTGAGCCATTTCTCCTTAAGAACCTTATTGCCAAGGGTGCGAACTTTGATTGTGCCAGTCTCAAGGAGGTTCATGATGTCAAGGCGTGTAAGATTGCCTATGATATGCCTACACCTGAAATCTTATATGCGCATCCTCTGAAGTCTGAGCGAGATATACGAGTCATTGAACAGAAGAATATTCATACGACCGTGGTGGATTCGATAGAGGAATGTGAAAAGTTGGCAAAGACAGGATGGACAGGCTCTACTCTTGCACGCATTGCTGTGAATGATAAGGAGAGCAAAATGCCCTTCTCGGCAAAATTTGGTGCAACTGAAAAGGAACTTAATGAGATTGCACGTGATTCCTTGATTCCCCTGAAGGGCATTTCCTTCCATGTTGGCTCAGGCTGTGAGAATCCCTTACAATATAAGGATGCTATTGAATATGCAGCGGAGGTGGGATTTGCGATTTTAAGAAAGTATGGACATGAACCAAAGATTGTAGATATTGGTGGAGGTTTCTCCTCTGACCCTAGCACATTTGCTAAAACTGCGAATGTAATTCAGGAAACTCTAAAGGGAGTTCCAAAGAATCGTATAATGATAGCTGAGCCAGGACGGTTCTTTGCGCAGCCTAGTCAGGATTTATTTGTGAAAGTTATTGCAAAGAAAAAAGGGCCAAATGGTCTCAGATATGTGATTGATGAGTCTCTCTATGGGCACTTCTCCTGCATTCCCTTTGACCATCAGAAACCGGCATTTATGAGAATACCCCAGGGTAGCCATGTAGAGAGGACAGTAAAGGAGGCTACGCTATTTGGACGAACCTGTGATAGCTTGGATGTAATTGCCAAGGGGCCTATGGAAGAGCTAGTTGTTGGGGATTGGTTATATTTCCCCTTGATGGGGGCGTATACTTCAGCAACTGCATCTGAATTCAATGGATTTCCGAAGCCTGACCTTTTAGAGGATACTGAACATCAGCTACCCACGGTTGAAGAGGCGTGGAGTTTAACCAAGGAATTTCATCGAACCAATGCAACCTTGAAATTCTCAAATGCTCTAGAGCCGATTGTTTGAACGCTAACAATAAATATCTTCCCTGCAATATAACTCTGATTTATATTCTGGTGGAGGCAGATTTGCCTTGATTTTTATTATCACAAGTTCGTGAAATGGAACTGGTCCCAGAGATTTTTCAGGCGTATACGTTTTTACACTATGGTCGCTGTGAATACTAAACAGATTTCCCACGACGGTGCGAAACTTATGTTTTACAAAATCCATCTTATTTGTTATTTTCTGAATTTCTTCATAAAATTCAGAAAATAATTCTGGATATTCAACCTGAATCTTGGTCCAGAGCCAATTTACATATCCGATTTCATCACTAAATTCTGGTAAAGCATGCTCAGGATTGCATTCTGTAATAATATCTACAATATTTACCTTATAAAGAATCTTCATGAATGCATCTGCTAGTTTACCAATTGTGATTCTATCAGTTACAGATTTCTTATATAAATCATGGTTCATATGATATCGTTGTTCAAGTGTATCGTAAACATAGTTATAGCACATCCTGCAATCCATTGTGGGTATTAAAATATAAAAGCTAATATTGTTCAATTTTTTTATAAAAACTAGCCTAAACCATGCTCGGCAAACCTAGATAGAATGCCCAAGGTTCTTTCTGACGGCTCAGGGTCAATTGAGCTTCTTGGCTGTTTCGGCGATGATTTAACTGTGGTGAATGCAGCACGTGTAAGTTTTTCCAAGGAGTCTAAAGAGCTAATAGAGGCAGATAAGAAACTCATCAATTATCTGGCAAAACACAATCACGTCAGTCCCTTTTTTCATCCTCAGGTGAGACTCAGAATTAAGATGCCTATTTTTGTTGCCCGTGAATGGTATAGACATACGGTAGGATTTGCACGCAATGAGGTTAGTAGGCGTTACGTGGATTCGGTGCCAGAGTGTTATTTACCTGAGCTTAATTCAATCAGGGCCAGGGACCCTAGGCTCAAGCAGGGGTCTAAGTCTACACCCACGGATAATGCAGAGCTTGCCAGGCAATGTATGCAAGATTTGACTGAGTCAGCAGTAGAGACATATAATTCATTACTAGCGGCCGATGTGGCTCCCGAGGTTGCTAGAATGATTTTACCCCAATCAATGCATACTGAATTTATTGAGACTGCATCCTTGTATGCATATGCACGCTTATGCAAGTTACGCTTGAGTCCTGATGCTCAGCACGAGATACGCTTATATGCCGAAGAGCTAAGTAAGCTTCTAGAAACCCAATTTCCTATTTCTTGGTCTGCATTAAATGTTGCTATATAAAAAATGAAACAATAAGCTTATATTAGATAGGCATGAAGTGGTTGATTATGTTATTATCAATAGGCCTGGTGGCTACTACACCCCCAGGCCTAGAAGAAGTTAATCTTGAGCGCAACCTTGGCATAGTTCCAACGGCAACGGGAACCTTATCCAAGACATCTACTAAAACCACAACCTCTACATTTTCTGCAAAAGCGAGTTCTCTGGCTACACTTTCCCAGTTCCCCTCACGAACAATGCGGCCTACTGTGGCATTCACGCGGACTGCTTTAGTAACAAGGACTGCAACTGCAAGTCCCCAGGGAACTCTGACATCCAGGGCTTCAAAGACTAATACGGGAAGTATCACGTCTACTAAGACTACAACTGCCTCTAAAACAGTGAGTGGCTCTTCAACGCAATCACGGACATCTAGTGCAAGCCCAACTATGTCAAGGACAACTGCACAATCTAAGACTTCAAGCGGTAGTCCTTGTGGCACAGTCACTGGCAAAGGCTCTAGAACCTCATCGGCTTCTCCCTCATTTTCAAGGTCGCAACTTGCAACTAAAACCATTGTAGCCACGAAGACTAGCACAGGCTCTATAACTTCATCAAAGACTAGCACGGGCTCATCAAGTCAAACTCGCTCAATGGCACAATCAAGGACACCCACCGCATCTGCAACCCTTACACGCTCGGCCCCTCTAACGAGGTCACAGACGGCAACTGCCACTTCATCTCGTTCTTTAGCTGCAACGATGACTAATACCAAAACCCTAATGCCAAGCAAGACTTCGACGGCCACCACTTGTTCAACTGTAACACCCAGAATTACTAGCAGCCTCAAGGATTCTGTGAGTCCGACTAGGACAATTAAAAATACAGGCTCTGCATCTACAAGTTCTACTCTAACTATCACAGGTTTAATAAGTAAAACATCAACGATAACAACTTCTGTTTCTGGTTCATTCCGTGTTTCTAGAACAGTCTCTGTATCAACTTCTGATTCTCCAACGGTTTCTGCGGCACCAGGGCCATCGGTAAGTCCAACGTTTACTGCAAGAATAACAGATACCGTTACATATACGCGAAGTGCAGCACACTCTAAGAGTAATTCTGGGACCACTACTTTCTCTGGAAGTTCATCACAATCAAAGACTTCTACTGTATCAGTAACTCAGACAAGCTCTACTACACAATCTAGGACTTCAAGTGCGACTGGAACTGTAAGTGGCTCTTTGAAGCGAACATCAAGTCCGCTTACAAGTGTATCACAGACACGGACAATGGCTGCATCTAAAACTTCCACTACCTGCCCCACATACAGTTTGAGCACAACTGCTTCAGCAACGGGATGCCAGACAAAGAGTCAGAGCCTTAGTTCAACACCTTCTCAGACATTTACCTTTATTCGGCAGACAGTAACAAACACATGGACTACAACTCTTTCTCCAACATATTCCTATATAACAGTAACGTCGGCTCCATCCATATCTCCTAATCCATCGAATTCCGCAATGGAGACTTCCTCATATACTGGCTCTGCTTCACACACAAACTCTGAAACAATAACACCATGCTCTACTAGTTCCCATACTTCATCTCCATCTGTATCATCATGTCCTTCAACAACTAGCACTCTTTCTCAGAGTTCTACTGGAAGTTTAACTTCTACGTCTTCCGTTTCTGGCTCAATCTCTTCATCAAGGACTGGGACAATTTCACCAAGTCAATCTGCAACTCCCTTGCGATCAAGAACTAATACTGGATCTACATCTGTATCAAAGACTTCTACTTCGCAGGCTTCCTTGTCAGCCTCTCGTCGTCCTACTTTTAGTCCTTCGGCATTTAGAACTTTTACATATTTAGGGACAGTCACACCTATATCAAGTGTAACATATTCGTTAAGCTCAATCCACACTAGTTCATTAACGGTCTCTACTACTGCATCTATATTCGCATCGCCCAGCTCAGGCCAAACTTACTCACCTCAACCTTCACCTTCTACATCGTCCACTGTATCTCAATCATCTTCTCCTAGTATTACTAGTTCTTCTGTATTCTCGATGACA
>Ga0114976_10002229_pt1 | contig 12202 bp, 10 predicted proteins | sample S_130805_EF_Meta_FD_87319 | JGI IMG/M metagenome (GOLD analysis project Ga0114976, IMG submission 87319) | Freshwater microbial communities from Lake Simoncouche, Canada to study carbon cycling - S_130805_EF_MetaG | ecosystem: Environmental > Aquatic > Freshwater > Lake | place: Lake...
AGAATTTAAAGTTTCATTGATTGTAACTCGTTCTACTTGGTAAGATGATTTCAACGTTGTAGTAATATCGAAAAGTGCAGTATCATTTAATTCGGCATTTCCGCTTAAAAAAGCAACTTTGGGCTTCAGTGGATTAGTTACTTTTTTTATTCCATTACAAATTTCATATTCTAAGTTTTGAATTGAGTTATTCAACATCATTTCGGGAGGAGTTCCTAATTGATTTTTCAAAATCTGTACTCCTATCTCTTCATTGCTAAAATTAATGACTGCACCTGGAAAAATATATTTCCTAGTCATCCCTTCATTATCTCTCTCCTCAATTGTTGTTGGTTGGATTCCTTTCTGATAAAGTTGAGCATACAATTTTTTTCTATCCTCTTCATTTGGCGCCGCAGAAGGATCAATAAACTCATATTCCAAATTTCCTTTTGAATATGTTCTTAACTCATCTAATAATTCACGGGTACTATTACTCAATCTAGAAAATGCAGGAGAAAAATCGCCTTGTAAATACACTTTTACATACACGATATCCTTTAAATTTCCTACTAACTTTTTGCTTGCTTCGGAAAGTGTAAACCTTTTATCAGAAGTTAAATCAAATCGAGTAAACCAAAATGATGATATTAAATTAGAAAATACTATAACACCAACCAATAATACGAGTCGAAGTAACGCTTGAAATTTCCTGCTATTTGATTTTTTGCTCATCTCACATTTACCATTTTCTGCTCTCAATAACCGTTCTCGTCATAATTAGGAAAAGGGTGATAATACTCAAAAAATAAACTACATCTCGAGTATCAATTACGCCTCTACTCATACTTAAATAATGTGCATTAATTCCAGTATTAAAAAGTATGGTACTTAATACACCAGGTCCGGCTAGTCCTGCTAAAGACTCGAACCCTTTATACATAAATAAACAAAGAAAAAAAGAAATTATAAATGCAACCACCTGATTGTCAGAAATAGCCGAAGAAAAAACACCAACAGAAACAAAAGATGCACCTAAAAATAAAAGACCAATATAAGAACCCCAAACAGCACCACTATCTATATTTCCTACAGGTAAGCTGATTGCATAAACACTAAAATAATACACTAATGTTGGCAAGAGGGAAATAAGTACCAATAAAACACCAGATAAATATTTTGCAATTACTATCTGCATTTCGGTCAATGGTCTAGTTAATAACAACTCAATAGTTCCAGATTTTCTTTCTTCAGAAAACAACCGCATGGTAATTGCAGGAATTAATAACAAATAAACCCAAGGTGTAATCACGAATAAAGGATCAATATTCGCATAACCACCTAATAGAACATTGAAGTTACTATCGGGGAATACCCATAGAAACAGGCTGATAGTCAACAAGAAAACAAAAATGACTATATAGCCAATCAATGAATTCAAGAAACTATTTATTTCCTTAAAGAGGAGAGTTCTCATAATACGAAGATGGCAAAAGTAACTATTGTAATTTAGAACAAGGATAACTTAAACGTTTAAAAAAGAATACTTATTAAATTTTGTTAATCAACAAATAAACGACCGTTTATTAGCAAAGCAACCTCACAAAAGAAGCATTTAAGCCTTTTAATCAAGCAGTTCAAGAAGCAACAGTTTTATAAACGAATAAAAGAATTGAGCAAGTAGAACAAAAATGGCATAAGACTACTTAAGTTTTCTATTTTTGACAATTAAGAAAAGTTGTATGTGCGGTATTGCCGGAATAATATCAAATAATCCAAATCATCCTACAATTCAATCTTTTCCAAATGCATTGGATAGTTTGAGCAAACGAGGGCCAGATGCAACAGGAATTGTAATTGATGGCGGAACTATTTTAGGTCATAAGCGATTGTCGATAATTGACACGAGTACTGCCGGCAATCAACCGATGAAGGATGTTTCTGGTCGATACACAATTATTTTCAATGGAGAATTTTTTAATTTCAAAGATTACTATCCAGAATTAAAAGCAGATGGAATCGAGTTTACGTCTCATTCAGATACAGAAGTATTACTTTATTTATATATAAAGTATGGTAAAACCTGCCTTGATAAGGTAAATGGGTTTTTCGCATTTTGCATTTATGATTCATTGGAGAAATCATACTTTATCGCAAGAGACAGAATGGGAATTAAGCCGTTGCTTTACACCATTCATGATAATGCCGTAATTTTTGCTTCTGAAATGAAAGTTTTATTGTCGCTTGGCGTTAACAGAACAATAGATCGTACTTCCATGCATTTGTATTTCCAGTTGAATTATTTACCCGGAGAAAATAGTATTCTGGAAAATATAAAAAGATTACTTCCTGGTCATTATTTAGCCTTTAAATTAGATACTATTTTTGAATTTAACGCTATCAAACAGTACTGTTGGTATGAGGTTCCATATATAGAAAACACCATTATCACCTCTTATAAACAAGCAAGTGATGAATTAGAAAAACGTTTAGAAGCTGCAGTTAATGATCGATTAATTTCCGACGTTCCGCTTGGTTGTTTTTTAAGTGGAGGTGTTGATTCGAGTATAATTACTGCTTTAGCAGCTAAGCATACTGATAAGTTAAAAACTTTTTCAATTGGATTCTCGGATGAGCCTCAATTTGATGAAACAAGATATGCACAAGAAGTTGCTAGTCATTGCAAAACTGAGCATCAAGCTTTTCATTTAAAATCGAATGATTTGTTGGAGGCTTTGCCTAATGTTTTGGATTATTTAGATGAACCATTTGCAGATTCATCAGCACTAGCAGTATTTATTCTTACCAAAGAAACCAGAAAAGAAGTTACAGTAGCACTATCGGGCGACGGTGCCGATGAGTTATTTGCAGGCTACAGAAAGCATAGAGCTGAATGGATGTTTATTGAGCAACCTAGATTAGCAAAAGTTGCACGGCTTATTTCACCAGTTTTGTCATCACAACAGGGATCCAGACAAAGTGCAATTGGTAATAAGTTGCGCCAAATACATCGATTTGCTGAAGGAGCTTCACTTTCAGAAGCAGAAAGATACTGGAGATGGTGTAGTATTTCTGCTTGGGAAGATGTCGATAAGTTGTTAAAAGGAACAGAGGAAAAATTGATTTCTTTACGTGTAAATGAACTTACGCATACTATTAATGACAGGGACTTTAACAGTGTGCTTTTAAATGATTGTAAACTTGTTTTACCATATGATATGCTTGTAAAAGTTGATCAAATGTCGATGGCAAATAGTTTAGAAGTACGAGTTCCATTTCTCGATAAAAGAGTAGTTGAATGGGCATTCCAATTACCTCCTGAAATGAAAATCGATAAAAAACAGCAGAAGAAAATTGTTAAAGATACCTTTAAGCATTTATTGCCAAAAGATTTTTTCGAAAGAAAAAAACAAGGATTTGAAGTACCGCTTTTAAACTGGCTACGAGCAGACCTATCTCCACTTTTAGACAAATATTTTGAAACAAATTTTATTGAAGAGCAAGGGCTATTCAATGAAGCTGAAATTGTGAGAATAAGAAAAAAATTATATTCAAAACATCCAGGTGATGCAACAGCAAAAATTTGGGCTTTATTAGTATTTCAACATTGGTACAAAAACGTTTTCGCTAATTAAATATGCCAAAAGTTTTAAGAATTATAAATCGATTAAACTTAGGAGGACCTACCTACAATGCTGCATATTTAACTGCATTTTTGGCTCCTGAATATGAGACTTTATTAGTTGCAGGAGTTAAAGATGATACTGAGGAAAGCTCCGAATTTATTGTAAGATCTTTAGGCATTGAACCTCTATATATAGAAAATATGGAGAGAGAGATTAGCTTTTCTAAAGACTATGATGCTTACAAACAGCTTGATAAAATAATTAAAGAATTCAAACCAGACATTGTACATACGCATGCTGCAAAAGCTGGCACACTTGGAAGGATTGCTGCTTGGAGGAATAAAGTTCCTGTGATTGTACATACTTTTCATGGCCACGTTTTTCATAGTTACTTTGGACCAGCGAAAACTAGGGTTTTTATTGAAATTGAAAGATTGCTAGGTAAAGTTAGTACAGGAATTATTGCAATTAGTGAAGAGCAACGATTGGATTTAACAGTTCGATATACTATTTGCAAAGAGAACAAAGTACATGTAGTTCCGCTCGGTTTCGACCTTAATAAATTTAGAGAAAAACAACCTGAGAAACGACTTTTTTTCAGAAATAAATACGGTTTAGATGAGGATACATTAGCTATAGGCATTATTGGTCGACTTGTACCTATTAAAAACCATAAATTATTTTTGGAAGCATGGAAAAAAGTTGTTGATACAACTCAGCAAAAAGTTCACGCATTTATTATAGGAGATGGGGAAAGCAGAAGTGACATTGAAACTTTATGCAATAACTTTAACCTATCATTCAATACTCCAACCCAAAATGTTGAGGGGGCGAACATCACATTTACATCATGGATTTTAGATATTGATATACCACTGGCTGGATTGGACATTATTGCCTTAACATCTTTCAATGAAGGCACTCCAGTTAGTTTAATTGAAGCTCAAGCAGCAGGTAAACCGATTGCAACAACAGAAGTTGGAGGTATCAGCAATGCTACTTTACCCAATATAACAGCATTATTGTCACCTTCAAATGATATTTCGAGCTTTACCAAAAATTTACTTAAATTGATAGAAAACAAAGAACTGAGAGCTGAAATGTCGGCAGCAGGACCAGAATTTGCAATGAGCAAATACCATTACTTACGACTAGTTGACGATATGAAAGTTCTTTACAACCAGTTGTTGAATAAGAACTTAAAGGATAGGAGTTAGAGGATAATTTTAACTATTTTTGCTGGATAACCAAATTACCTTAATCCTTTCTATGAAGCGGATTCTACCCCTCCTACTACTTTGTTTAGCAATTTCTTCCTGTAATATCAATCCTAGTGTGATGTTCAAAACTCCCAGAGATTTTGAATATAATACTGAGCAAACCATTGGCAATGTAGAATATAGGATAACTCCTAACGATATCATAGGATTTAGTGTTTACACAAACGATGGGTTTAAATTGATAGACATGACTACTTCAGCGGTCTCCATTAATCAACCATTAGGGAATAACGCCAATGATAACATGACGCGTTTCTTGGTTGAACCAGATGGGATGGTAAAGCTTCCAATTATTGGAAAAGTGAAAGTATCAGGAATGACTATCCGAGAAGCAGAGAAGAGTTTAGAAGGACTTTATGCCACATTTTACAATAAGCCGTTTGTAATGATTAGCGTTCTTAATAGACGTGTATTAGTTTTTACTGGTGAAGGTGGATTAGGCAAAGTAGTGCCTTTGCAAAATGAAAATGTTACATTAATTGAGGCTTTAGCATTGGCTGGTGGTGTAAATGATAGGGGTAAATCGAAAAAGATTAAGTTGATTCGAGGAGATATGCGTAATCCTAAAGTTATGCTAATTAACTTAGGCACTATGGAAGGAGCAAAGAATAGCAATTTAATGCTACAAGCTAATGATATCATTTATGTGGAACCTGCTCCACAAACTTCTACTGAGATATTCCAACAAATAGCACCAATTGTAGGAATTATTACAAGTATAGCATTAGTCATTACAATCATTAAAGCACTATAAAGTTTCATTATTTAGCTTACTAAATATACAAAGTATTGACATGGCAAAAAAGAAAATATCCCCTATAAACGAGGATTTTGACTTCAAATTATTTTTCACAATTGCCAAGAAAAATATGATTTGGTTTTTCTTGTTTATGTTTTTGGCATCAATAATTTCATTCTTGATTCTTCGTTATACGGCGCCAACATATGAAGTATTTAGTGTTGTAAAAATATCATCTCAAGATAACGCGCAAAATGTACTAGGTATTAATTCGAAAGATGGAATTTATGGTGAACAGAATAAAATAGCAGGCGATATCGAATTGATTCGATCAAAAGTAATTGTTGAGCGAGCTATCAAAAAGCTGCCATTAAATATTAGTTATTTTGCAAAAGGAACTGTGCTTGAATTTGAACGTTACAGGCAAAGTCCTTTTATTGTTGAATCTAGAGTATTGGATTCTTTAATTTGCAATCAAAAAATATTTGTTGATTTTGTTGATAAAAATAATTTGATTTTAAGTTATGTTTCAGTAAAAGAAGGTATTCAAAAAAATGTAAAAGGAAAAGTAGGCGTCTGGATAAACTTACCAGAAGCGGATATAAAAGTAGAAATCGAAGATTTTAAAGAAATTGAAGCTACTCAAAAGCAAATCACTAAAGATGCTTATTACTTTGTTTTAAATATACCTTCAGAGGTTGCAGAAAAAGTACTTCAGAAGTTAAATGTTTATCCATTAAATCCCGAAGCAAAAACAGTTGCAATTAAGCTTCAGGAAAAAAACTCCAGAAAAGCAGCGGATATTGTTAATGCTATTGCGAATGAATTCAATATTTATGATGTAGAACGGAGTTCAGAGGTTGCTAATAAAATCATCGACTTTATCGACAATACAATTGCAAGCATAGATCTGCAATTATCAAACTCGGAAAATTCATTAGAGGATTTTAAGAGAAAGAATAAACTTATTGATCCAGAAAAATCAATTACATCAGTAATAAGCAAATTAGAATCACTACAAAACACGCTTTTTGCTATAGATCATGAACTCAATCTCTATCAGAAAATAAGAAAAGACATGGGTCAGAATAATGATATTGGTAAATTTATTCTATCAATTTCAGGTTCTTCCGATAATACAATTATTGTATCACAACTCTCTAGACTACAAGATTTATTACAACAACGAGAAGAAATTTTATTATCCACAACTGTAAATAGTGAAATCTATAAATCGATAGAACTTAAGCTTCAAACACAAAGAGAAATTATTAGTCGTACTTTAACGAATGAAGAGGAGCAATTAAAAACTAGGAGAGATGATTTACAACGTCAAATTAACGACTATGATTCTAAGTTTGGTCAAATACCTGGACAACAAGCTGAGTATGGGAGATTATTGCGCTTATTTACAATTAATGAAAAATTCTACTCTCTTTTATTAGAGAAGAAGGCAGAATTCGCAATTACTAGAGCTGGTTATGTTCCACAACATGTAATTCTACAAGAAGGAAAACCAACCAATGTTCCAATATCACCAAATACTCCACTTGTAATAAGTACATGTTTGATGATTGGATTTATTCTTACATTGATTTTAATACTTGTAAGATATTTATTGTATAATGAAATTAATGCACTAGAGGAAATCGGTCAATATACAAATGCTGCACTTTTAGGTATTGTACCAAAATACAAACGTGATATTCCAGTATCTCAATTGTTAGTTGATAAAAATCCTAAATCTGTAATATCGGAAGCTTTTAGATCTATCAGAACAAATTTGCAATTCATTTCGAATGATACGGATGCGAAAATAGTTGCGGTGACTTCAACAATTTCTGGAGAAGGGAAAACATTTAACGCAATTAATTTAGCTGGTGTAATGGCTTTCTCTGGAAAGAAAGTAGTAATTCTGGATTTAGACATGCGTAAACCAAAAATTCACTTAGGTTTTAACGTTGAAAATATCAGTGGTATTAGTACACTTTTAATTGGAAAAGACAAAGTAGAAAATTGTATCACTCATAGTACCTTAAATAATTTGGATTTTATAACTGCGGGACCAATTCCACCCAATCCTGCTGAATTAATTATTAATCCAAGAATGAATGAATTGATTACCTACCTAAAAACAATTTATGATATTATAATTGTCGATTTACCACCAGTTGGTATTGTAAGTGATGGAATTCCTATAATGCAACTAGCAGATTATCCTCTTTACATATTAAGAGCAAATTATTCTCGTAAAATGTTTATCATTCAAATAAATAAACTTATAGAAGAGAATAATGTGAAAAATCTATCTGTAATCTTGAATGGTGTTGAAATGTCGAAATTGAAATATGGTTACGGCTACGGCTATAGTTATGGATACGGATACGGATATGGATATAGCTACGGTTATGGTTATTACGACGAAAGTGACGATCCTAAAAGTGATTTACAAAAAGGTATAGATTTTATACTAAGAAGAAAATCGTAATTACATGCAAGTAAAAACATTTCATATAGATGGACCACTATTAATTACGCCGATGCTATTTAATGATGAACGTGGATACTTTTATGAATCATTTAATCAATTAAAATTTGAAAAACTTGTTTCTGGAATACAATTTCTTCAAGATAATGAATCTTGTTCCCACAAAGGAGTTTTAAGAGGATTGCATTTTCAAAATCCACCACATGCTCAGGGTAAATTAGTTCGAGTTGTAAAAGGGCGTGTTTTAGATGTAGCGGTTGACATAAGAAAAAATTCTTCTACCTATGGTCAATATATTTCAGTTGAACTATCTGCTCTCAATCACGAAATGTTATGGATTCCTGAAGGTTTTGCGCATGGTTTTCTTTCACTTGATGACGACACTATATTTCAATATAAATGTACCAATAATTATAATAAAGAATCAGAAGGTGGCCTTCTTTGGAACGACGAATCTTTAAATATAAATTGGGGAATAGAAAACCCTATTGTGTCGGAGAAAGATATGGAGTTAATAAGTTTCTCTAGTTTAATCTCTAAATTTTAAGTAATTATTACACCATTATGAATACTTGGATAATAAATTATAGCTCTATCTTATTGTACTCCACTTTTTTTGTGGTTTCTTTTATTTTTTCTTTGATGATAAACATGCTCTTCCTGAGATTTTTCAAAACTTTAGGTATTAGAAACAATTCAGATGGAACTGTAATTCGTTGGGGTACAATGTCGAAACCCGCAGTTGGTGGGATTACTTTTTATATAATATTTCTTTTATCAGTAGCAAGCTACTCGATTTTATTTGAACCTGGTAAACAATTGTACCAAATTGGATTTGTTGGTTTGTTAATTTCATGCGCTTCAGGATTTTTGATTGGACTTGCTGATGATGCTTATGATACTAGACCAGTACTTAAATTTAGCATACAGGTTTTATGTGGTGTACTTTTAATTGGTTCAGGAATATATATTCAAATCTTTCCTAGTCAAGAAATGAATTATCTCTTCACCATTTTTTGGGTGGTCGGTATCATGAATTCAATAAATATGTTGGATAATATGGACGGAATTACAAGCGTTGTTTCAATTGGAATTCTATTGAATACCGTTTATCGTATTGTTCGACATAATGATCTTTCGAATATGCACTTATTAGTCATGATTGGAGTTCTAGCTTCTTTATTTGCATTCTTAAGATTTAATTGGAATCCGTCTATGATGTATATGGGCGACACGGGTAGTCAATTCTTAGGTGTATTTTTAGCTACTATGGGTATTATCTATTTTTGGAATGACCCATATGCGGTTACAGCTCCTGCAACTGGTAAGTTATTTGTAACTACTATAATGACATTCATACTTCCTATCTTAGATACCACTGTAGTAGTCGTAAATAGACTTTTGAAGAAACAATCGCCTTTTGTTGGAGGGAAAGATCATACGACACATAGTTTAGCCTATTTGGGATTGAGTGATCGTCAAGTTGCAATGACATTTGTTGGATTAGGCTCCTTATCTTTCTTCATTAATATTCTTCTTGAAGAATATTTGACAGAATGGAGCTACCAATATTCAATTATATTTAGTTTGTATCTATTAGCCTTAATGGTTTTCTTTTTCTACACAACAAGAAATAAAAAATTTATTGAACTTTCTAAAATCAAATTAGAAAAGGCAACGAAAACTTCTGTTATTACAAATAATTAATCTTGTTTCTTGAGAAGCTCAGGTCTTCTTTGCAAAGTGCGTTCTAAGGCCATCTGATGCCTCCATTCGGCAATGTTTGCTTCATGACCTGACAAGAGTATATCTGGAACCTTCCATCCATTGTATTCAGCTGGACGAGAATATACAGGTGGCGCAACTAAATTATCTTGGAATGAATCAGAAAGTGCAGAAGTCTCATCATTCAAAACTCCCGGTAATAAACGAATAATAGAATCGGAAACGACAGCCGCAGCTAATTCTCCACCTGAGAGAACATAATCCCCAATACTTATCTCTCGAGTTATGTAATGTTCTCGAACCCTTTCATCAACTCCCTTATAATGACCACAAAGTAAAATTAAATTCCCTTTCAACGAAAGTTCATTTGCTATCGATTGATTTAATAAAACACCGTCTGGACTCAAATAAATAACTTCATCATAAGTTCGTTTCGATTTTAAATCATCTATACATCTTACAATAGGTTCTATCATCATAACCATTCCTGCTCCACCACCATAGCAATAATCATCCACACTTTTGTGCTTTGAAGTTGAATAATCACGCAGGTTAATAAAATTTGCGCTCACTAAACCCTTCGCAATCGCTCTTTTTAAGATGGAATGTTCAAAAGGACTATTCATTAACTCAGGATGAAGTGTAATTATATCTATTTGCATGATTGAATAACTTATTGCAAAATTACAATTCTTTACGCATTAAATAATGTTGAATATTATCATAAAGCAAAAATGATTTTTCGATTTCATGATACCCATTGTTCTTATAAAATGACAAAGCATTTTCTCGAGCCTGCAAAACAATATACTTCCTGGCATTTTCTTTCGCGATGACTTCTAATTGCTCCAAAATAAGCGACCCAAGACCATTACCTTGAAAATCACCATCAACTGCCATGTAACGAATTTGACCTTCCACTTCATTATTGAATTGCAACCGACCACATGCCACTACTCTATCGTCATCACTTAGAATCATTTTATGAAAACAAGAATGTTCTAAATCATCTTGTTCGGTTCCTTTGTGCTGATTCCATGGCTTACGTAATACCTCCCATCTCAATTGAAAATATTTCTCGAAGTCTTGAGATGTTGTTGGAGTTACAATTTTAAACGCAGTATTTTTCATGCTAATTATCAATATCAAAAGCAATGGTACTTAATCTATAACTTATACCTCCATCTAATTCATTTTGCTCAAGAATCATCTCCTTAGCAATTGGATCAGATAATACTTCGTCGATAGTTCTAATTTTAGAACAAGGGATATCGTCTGCAAATAGTTTATCCAACAAATCATTCAAACCAAACTTAACACTAGCATCATTTAATAAATTAATTAATTCGTACCGGTTCATTACTCTTTGAACATTTGAATTAAACCTAAAATCTAAAATCAACTCTTCCATTGATAAAACTCTACATAAACGATTAAATTGATCATCGCTACCAACTGCTAATAAAATTTTATGTCCCTCCGATGTAGTTAACGTTTCTCCATAAGGAGCAATATTAGGATGCAATGAACCAGTGGCTTTGGGAATCACTTGAAGATTCAACCAATTTGAACCTTGATTTGCTAAAGAAGCAATTGCAGATCTATACAATGAAACAACTAGATGCGATCCTTTTCCAGTCGAAGCCTTTTGTAGCAATGCAATTAATATGGCTTCTTTTAACTGATGTGCGGCCATTATATCGATGAATGCAATAGGTAATTTTTGTGGACCAGTAGAATCATCTCCATTAATCGACATCAATCCAGATTCTGCTTGCAAAACAGCATCATAAGCTAGTCTATCACTATCATCATATCCTTTTATTTCAGCAATTATTAATCTAGGAAAAGTAATTCTTAATTCACTGTAATCGAGATTGAATTTCGTTGCATCACCACACTTAAAATTAGTAAGCATAATATCAGCAGTTTCTATTAATATTCTTGCTTTCAATTGATCTTCTGATTTTGTTAAATCAAGAAAAAGAACTTGCTTATTCCAATTAACAGAATGATAATAAGCTGACTTTTCATTATTCTTATTTTCGGCTTTATGCTTCCATGTTCGAGTTATATCTCCGCCTGATTTAAGATTCTCAATTTTTATTACCTCAGCACCGAGTTCTGCAAAAAACATCCCGACTGCTGGACCTGCAAGTACACTCGCAAATTCAATCACTTTCAATCCATCAAGTATACTACTTCGTGCTTTTATCATAACTTAAATTGTAGGTAAAAATATTTCTGCCAACATACATCTTATGCTACCGCCACCAACTTTTTCTATAGTTGGAATATCGAAACACAAAATGCGATTATATCTCTCGAGAGTTGAGATTTGAAAATTACTTAGCACTGGAAATGC
>Ga0114976_10002231_pt1 | contig 12192 bp, 14 predicted proteins | sample S_130805_EF_Meta_FD_87319 | JGI IMG/M metagenome (GOLD analysis project Ga0114976, IMG submission 87319) | Freshwater microbial communities from Lake Simoncouche, Canada to study carbon cycling - S_130805_EF_MetaG | ecosystem: Environmental > Aquatic > Freshwater > Lake | place: Lake...
AATGATGTGAATAGTTTACGGGAACTGTTTCATGGAAATTTTGAGATTTACGATTTTAAGCCGGCAAAGATGAACTTTGGTGGCGTAGATTTTATTTTTGTACCGTGGATCAATAAAGCCAATCATGATATCTGTCTTGAATATATTAAGAGTAATTCTGCTGATTTTGTTCTTGGACATTTTGAATTTGCTGGCTACCAAGTTCTGCGTGGTGTTAAACACGAAGAAGGTTTAGATCCTAATCTATTCTCAAAATTTGAACACGTTTATTCTGGACACTTTCATTGCAAGCAAACCGATAAGAACATTTCGTATTTGGGAACTCCGTATCAGATTACATTTGGTGATGTGAATGAGCGCAAGGGATTTCATGTATTTGATACAGATACCCGTGTAATGGAGTTTGTACCAAATTCAAATAAGATGTTCCATGTTCTTCGTTATAACGATAAGGACGAAGATCCAATGAAAACCGACTTCATGGATTACAAGAATAAGTTTGTAAAAATTGTGGTAGAGACTAAAACAAAGCCATATATTTTTGATAGATTCATGGATAGTTTATATGGCGCACAAGTCGCTAACTTGACTGTTGCAGAAGAACAAAATGGTGATATACTGTCGGTTGATAAAGTAGACGCATCCTTGGATACGGTATCCATCATCAATAATGAGATTGATGGGATGCAAGAAGTCGAGAATAAAGAAAAACTCAAGAAGATTATTCACGAACTCTATATCGAAAGTCTTTCTTCCCAAGAAACATGAATATATTTGTATTGGATAATAATCCACGAGTTGCTGCACAGATGATGTGTGACAAGCATGTTGTCAAGATGATTGTTGAGTCTTGTCAACTGATGTCAACTGCCCATCATGTATTGGACGGCAAAGTCATTACTCGCACGGCAAAAAATGGACGAAAGTTTGGCACATATGAACATGATCGTCCGGGTTTTAGGTTTTTGCGTTGCACGATGATTAATCATCCATGCACAATTTGGACTCGTTCTAGTAAGCAAGCATATTACTGGCTATGGGAACATACCCACGAACTATTGAAGGTTTACCAAAGTCGTTATAATAAAATTCACACATACGACGATATGGTGCAATACAGTCTAGTCCATACACCTACGAAAATTTCAGATTGTCGTATGCCTGCATTTGCTCAAGCGATGCCAGATCAATATAAGAATGCAGATGCCGTTCAAGCATACCGTCAGTATTACATTCACGAAAAGTCTCGGTTTGCTAAGTGGAAGATGGACAATGCTCCCATTTGGTTTACCGAAGGTGTAAACAGTATAAATACTGTACAAACATGATCGTAGTAGAAGAAAACATCATCACGGTTGATACCGATCAAGAAATTGCAATGCTCGAACTCTTTTTAGAGGAAGAGGATTTTGATTTTGTTTTGGACATTAATAAATTTACAATTAATGATTCTATTGATGAATTGTTTGAAGAACTTTTGGATACTGATCTTGAAACTCTTTTACTAGAAGGAGTGGCAAAGCGTAAAATTGTTATCCGTAATGGTAAAAGAAAGATCATATTCCGTTGCAAACCAGGCGAAAAGAAAATTAATCGTCGTTGTGTTCGCAGAAAGAGTTCTGAACTACAACGAATGCGTAGACGCGCCAAGCGCGCTGCTAGAAAGTCTAAGTCGAAACGTGCTCGCGCTTTAAGGAAGCGTAGAATTTCTTTGCGTCGTAGACGCACTATTGGTGGTACTAAGAGACATTAATTATGATTACATTTACGAAGATTCGGTGGAAGAATTTCCTCTCAACAGGAAATAACTTCACCGAACTGGATTTGGTAAAAAACAAATCAACTCTAATCAGTGGCGAAAATGGTGCAGGAAAGACAACCTTTCTTGATGCCATTTCTTTTGTATTATTCGGTAAACCATATCGTAATATCAATATCCCACAGTTAGCAAATAGCATTAATCAAAAAGATTGTGTAGTTGAGATAGAATTCAATACTAATGGTGCAAATTATAAGATTGTACGAGGTCTTGCTCCTAAGGTATTTGAAATCTACAAGGACAAGGTATTAGTCAATCAAGATTCCAAGTCAAAAGACTATCAGAAGATGCTGGAAGAACAAGTCATCCAGATGAACTATAAGTCTTTCTGTCAAGTTGTAATTCTTGGTAGTACAAACTATGTGCCATTTATGCGATTAAGCGCAGCAGAGCGCAGAGCAATTGTAGAGTATCTTCTAGATATTGATGTATTCTCTGTTATGAATACTATGTTAAAAGCAAAGATTGCAACAGCAAAAGACAACATCCGGGATATTGAACACCGTCTTGCCATTTTAATGGAACGTGCCAAAGCACAGAAGAATCACATTAAGGTGCTTCAAGAGAAGAGCAAAGAATCCAAGGATAAGATAATTACCGAGATTGAACAAAATCAAGCAACGATTTCGGAACTGCAAAAAGACATTCAAACTATTCAATTAGATGTAGATGGTCTACAAGAGCAAACAAATAATGCTAGTGATACCGAAGCAAACAATATATCGTATCAGATTAAAAATATCACTGCTCAAATTAATAAACTAAACAAAGAAATCGAATATTACCAAAATAATAAAGAATGCACCTTGTGCAAGCAGAAGTTGTCTCAAGAGCACAAGACAAGTATCATGTCTACTCTGGAAGCAAGTAAGAATGAAATGAATGCTAAGAGTGTGGAGTTGAATGGTTTGTTTGAAGATCTAGACAAACAGATCCAAGAAGATCGTGAACTTGGTAAAAAGATTCTTGCTCTAGAAAAAGAAATTACAACAAAGAACAATACAATTTCTGCTTGCAATCAATTCATTGCTAAACTGCAAAAAGAAATGAATAAAGATGATACTGTAGATTTTGATGCAGAAAATAACAAACTAGATTCAATTGTCGAAGAGGGTAAGAAAGAAACTGAGCAACGTCAGGAACTTTCAGATGATCTTCAATATTATTCCATCGCTTCTATTCTATTGAAGGATAGTGGCATCAAGAGCAAGATCATTAAGCATTACTTGCCAATCATGAACAAGGTAATCAATGGTTATCTTTCCAAGATGGACTTCTTTGTTCAGTTTGAATTGAGTGAATCATTTGAAGAAACAATCAAGAGCCGTCACCGCGACATTTTCACTTACGATAGTTTCAGCGAGGGAGAGAAGCGCAAGATTGACTTGGCTTTATTGTTTGCTTGGAGATATATTGCACAACTAAAGAATTCATTAAGTTGCAATCTATTAATCTTCGACGAGGTTCTAGATGGCAGTTTGGATGATTCTGCTACAGAAGCGTTTTTGAATATCCTTAAAGGATTGGACAAGAATACAAACATTTATGTTATCTCTCACAAATCGAAGGAACTATTGCAGGATAAGTTTAACGATCATATTGTGTTTGTAAAGAGAAACAATTTTAGCAAAATCGCATGAACTTGGCTACACTTAACAATTTAAAAGAAGTGCTGGAAGTATTCAAGAAACATAAAGAGTTCTTTCCACATATTCGACAAGATTATGTCACTAGGAAAATAGTTGCAAACAATACCGTTTTCCAAGATAATGTTGTAATAACCTTTAGCCTATATAAAAAGGATGTCAAACTTGGCAACTTGACTGTTCCTAAAGGACAAACCATGCTACACCAAATAGCAGCGGGGACTCAAGGTGACGGGAGTGCTTCAAGAATTTTGAAACAGTTTTTAGAATATGCAGGAACAAATGTATGGCTATCAGTGAGAGAAAACAACGAAAGAGCAAGAAAGTTCTATCTGAAGCATCAGTTTCAGGAAGTGGGCAAGATATCATGGATGGGCGGACAACTACCGGGAGTGATTTACAAGTGGGAAAGAAACCCTTTTACGAGCGTAATGACCACGTAATTAATAACTTAGAAGTAAATGTATACTTCGAGGATCTGCTTGCTATGACTCCAAAGGAGTTTGAGCAGTGGGTAATCAAGATGCGTAAAGCGATCTTGAATTCGTGGGACACATATGGTTGTCCTCCCCGTACCGGAAAAGATGAATCAGATATTGTTGACCAGTTCAATCAACTGGGGCAATATCCTGTGCATGAATTTACCAATTCAGATGAGTTGTCAAATGTTCCGGACGATGTAATTATTAATAAGTCTCGTATTGGCGTAGAAGTAGATCAATGGTTCTCTAATATGTTTAAAACGAGAATCAACTATTCCGCAAATGATACTGGTTATTCAATTTATGATATGTTTGCGGATGACAAGTATCTTCCAAGAATGATCCGGGGAACTATGCGTCATTTGCGTAGGGACTCGTTTTACAAACACGCGCTGTCTACGATCAAGCATGATAAGAAATATTCAATCGTAGATGTAGCCAGTGGTGATGAATGGATGGAGGTATTCTTTAGTAATCCTTCCGTGTTTACTGGCTATGATTTCATGTTAGAACAAGTGGAACTGCGTGAAGGTGCTAGTAGCAGTTATTTCCAATTAGAGCAGTCAAAGATTCTTCAACTGACAAAAGAGCAGTTCGAAAAATGGAAGCCAAAGATGTCATATCGGCATTATTCCACTTTTGATCACGAGAATATCCCAGACGATAAACTTTATGCCATTCGTCTTTATAAGAAGGGCGAAAGAGTTTTCCCTGCTGGATTTGCTTCTTTTCGTATCGGTTATATTCAGCCGGCGGTGAACTTCCCACCAATGACTGCAAAGTATCTCTATGAAAGATTTACCGAACATTGCAAGGATCAAGATCGCATTATTATATACGATCCTTCTAGTGGTTGGGGTGGTAGAATTTTAGGAGCAATGTCTGTAAAGGACGATAGGAATATTCACTATGTTGGTACTGATCCTAATCCTGAAAACTGGATTTGCGATGGATATCCTTCAAAGTATCATGCTATTGCAGATTTTTATAATACCAAGACTTATAGAGCAAACCCATTTTTCTCGTCAACAAATACTTATCATTTGTTTTCTTCTGGCTCTGAGACTATATCTGGACTTGAAGATTTCAAGCAATATAAAGGACAAGTAGATATGGTATTTACTTCTCCGCCATATTTTAATAGAGAAGCATATTCAGAAGATGAGAATCAATCTTACAAAAAGTTTTCTTCATATGAATCTTGGCGTGATGGGTTCTTACGTCCAACCCTAGAAACCTGTGTTTCTTATTTAAAGAATGACAGATACTTACTATGGAATATTGCTGATCTACTTGTTAGCGGCGACTATCTTCCGCTGGAAGAGGATTCAAGAAAGATTCTAGAGTCTCTCGGTATGGAATATAAATTTACATTAAAGATGGCATTAGAAAATATGCCAGGACAGAATCGTGTAGGCGAAGATGGTTTACCCAAGTGCAAGAATTATTGCAAAGTCAACGGACGATTTCACAAATACGAACCAGTATTCGTATTCTATAAACCTTGACAACCGACAGAAAAACTGTAAACTATACCCATGAGCAAAAAGCGATACAAGTCTATCGGTAAGGGTGATACTGTAGAATCAGTACTCCTCGGTGGTGAGCCAAACATTGCTGCTAAGAATATCACAGACACTAGTGAGTTGATCTGGGAGATTCAAAAGGCTTTGAATTGGTATAATTACAATTGGTCGGAAAAAGACTATCGCAAAGCCACTCTAGAATACTTGAAGAAAACCAAGTTCTCAAAAACAGATCAAGAATCTGTTGCCAATGCTTCCGCGAATAGTTTTGACTTCCGTTGCATTGGAGGTTACTGTCGTGTGGCAAATCTTGGTGTTGTTCTACCTACTGCCAAATTAAATTTGGTCAACGATCATATAAAGAAACTTATTGCCGAAGGTTCTTATGTTCCAGTAAAGGCAGAAAAGAATAACGAAAAGCCCAAGGTTTCGGTTCAAGATAGAATCGAAGAACAAGTATCAGAATACATCGGAGAATTAGAACTTCATGTAGATGAACTTATCGAATATCTGATGAAACCAAAGTCGGAAAAGTTTTCCTTTGATGTGGCAGAATGGACTAAAAAGAAAGAGATTAAATCAGTTCAAGCAAAAATGATTGCCGACTCTTTTAAGCCGCGCATCAAAGAATTGCAGGAAGCAATCCTGGGCAACGATCCAGAGTTGAAGGAAGCATATTCGTGGATGTCTAAGCCAAAGTTGAAGAAACTCTTGGAATATCACCAAGAGATGGTTGTTAACTTTGAAGCACAGGCACAATTTGCCAAGTCTATTCGCAAACCACGAAAGAAGAAAAAGAAGAAGCCAGAACAACTGGTTGCTAAATTAAAGTATCAGAAAGAATGTAATGAATTGAATATTGTATCAATTGATCCTAGAGAGATTATTGGTGCAAAGAAAATGGTTGCATTTAACTCAAAATATCGTACACTTACTGTGTATGACGCATCTCCTTTGGTCGACGGTTTTACGATCAAGGGAACCACGCTTGTTGGTTACGATGAAGCAAATTCTAAGACGAAGAAACTTCGTGATCCCAAGAGTGTTCTTCCTCGTATGATTGGTGGTGTTCGTGCCATCAATAATGCATGGGAAACTGTTAAGACTAAGGAATCTACCCCGAATGGCAGATTCAATGAACACACCGTAATTATACAGGTAATTAAATGATCTTAATCGACAACACTCAAATCGTTCTATCGTCAATCTTTGCACAGTATGATTCACCGGATCAACTGGACGAGAACATGATTCGACACATCACGTTGAATACCTATCGCTATTACCGTAATCGTTTTCACCAAGAATATGGTGAATTGGTAATTTGTCAAGATGCTGGTAATTATTGGCGTAAGGAACTGTTCCCATTCTACAAGTACAATCGTAAGAAGGCACAGCAGAAGGATGAATTCTACTGGAAACAAATCTTCGAAACTCTCAGTACTATTCGTAATGAAGTTGCAGAGTATATGCCATATAAGACAATGAAGATTGAACGCTGCGAAGCAGATGATATCATTGCAACTCTGAGTAAGCACTATCATACTCAGGAAAAGATTTTGATTGTTTCGGGTGATAAGGATTTCAAGCAATTGATGCGGTATCCGAATATTACTCAATACAGCCCAAATCAAAAGGGATTCATTACTTGTGAGTCACCGGAGAAGTTTTTATTCGAACATATCGTTCGTGGTGATTCTGGAGATGGTATTCCAAATATTCTTTCAGATGACGATGTATTTGCCGTAGACGGAAAGCGGCAACGACCACTTTCTGCAAAGAAGATTGATACATGGTCAACTAATGGCACTGTACCTCACGAGAACCAAACTAATTGGAATCGTAACCAAATGCTAGTGGATCTCTCCTATATACCTGAAGAGTATGAGCAAGCAATTCTTGCAGAATACCATAAACCATTTACTCCAGATCGTACCAAGATTTTCTCTTACTTTGTTGAAAAGGGATTAAAGATCTTGATGAATGATATTCAGGACTTTTAATTATGCAAAAAATTACGCGATATATTCCAGAAATCTTAGACGATGTTGTAGATGCAAAAACAACAGAGGAAAAGGTTAAGATCTTAAAACAAAATGACAGCAAAGCCTTGAGGCTTTTGTTACATTTTGCTCTTCATCCAAAATACAATAAACCATTTAAGAAAATGCCAGAATACAGAGCAGATGATGCTCCTATCGGATTTTCTATGTCAAATTTAAATTTGGTTTATACTAAATTGCCTTATTTTTATAAAGAGCATAAGATGTATGTTACGTCTGAAAAGAGAAGAGAAAATATTGCAGCATTGATTATGGAATCTGTTCATTTTACAGAAGCCGCTTTACTTGAACAGGTGTTTGCTAGAGAACTGAAACAAGTTTCTCTAGATGTTGCTAAATTGGCATTCCCAGAACAATTTAAGGAATAATTTTATGGAAGAAGATAATATTGAAAGAATGAGACATCAAGAGATGCTTCGTCAAAAGTCTTTCATGGAAAAAGCCGCATCGTATGCCGCTTCTATCGCATCGCGCGGAGTTACCAATAAGAAAGTAAATGACGAGACTAAACAATTAAGAATGCTTAGTTGTCACGGCGACGAGACTCTTGGTCCATGTCCTCATCGTATGCAAAGTCAAAAGTTTGATAATTCGTTTTATTGTGGTGGTTGCGGTTGCGGTGACAAGCAGTCAACACAATTAATTAATTTAACAATTAATCAAAAAGAAAATTATGGTAAATTGGATTATCCAAAAGTTTGGTGTCCATTAGAAATGCCTGGATTCCAACCATACAAACCATCCAACGAGGAAACGGCAGATATTCAGAATTCTCGCAAGATAGAGATTGAAAACCGTCTTAGTGTCGAGTATATTACAGAGAAGTCCAAACACGGAGAACCTACACAATGAGTACAGCGACTACAACTAAATTATCAAAGAAGACTCTTGAAATTCTAAAGAATTTTGCATCAATCAATTCCAACATTCTAGTTAATTCTGGAAATGTAATTAGCACAATTTCACCAGTGAAGAATGTATTGGCTGAAGCAAAGGTTGATGAAACTTTTGATGTGCAGTTTGGTATTTGGGATCTCAACAAGTTCCTTGGTACTGTAAGTTTGTTTGATGATGCCGAGTTTGAGTTCCATGAGAAGTATGCAGTTATTTCCAATAGCAAGGGTTCTTCTGTAAAGTACTTCTACTGCGAACCAAAACTGCTAACCACCCCCAACAAGAAGATTCAGATGCCAAAGAGTGTCGTGAATTTCAAGTTGACGCAGAAGATCTTTTCAGAACTTCAGAAGGCTGCATCGGTTCTTCAGTTGCCAGATATTGCGGTTCGTTCCAACGATGGACGCACAGAACTGGTGGCATTGGACAAGGCAGATACTACCAGTAACAACTATTCAGTTGATCTTGGAGAAACTGGTAATGATGCGGAGTTTGAATTCTACTTCAAGGTGGAAAACTTGAAGTTGTTGCCGGGTGATTACAAGGTGGAAATCACAGAGAAGATCGTAAGCAAGTTCACGCACGAAAACATGGATCTTTCGTATTGGATTGCTTTGGAGCCGGATTCCTCATACAACGGATAATAAATGCAAGTCACAGAAGATAACTTTTTGTGGGTGGAAAAATATCGTCCACAGAAGATTGACGATTGCGTTCTTCCTGACAGTTTGAAGAATACCTTCAAGGAAATGATTGGTTCTGGAGAACTCCAGAACCTTCTCCTTTCTGGCGGCGCCGGTTGTGGCAAAACAACTGTTGCCAAAGCATTGTGTAATGAACTTGATGTCGAATGGATCATCATCAATGCTTCCGAAGAAGGTAATATTGATACTGTGCGTACCAAGATTCGAAACTTTGCAAGCACGGTTTCTTTGAGTGGCAATCGAAAGGCTGTGATCCTAGACGAGTTTGATTACTCAAATCCACAATCCACCCAACCTGCTTTGCGCGGATTCATTGAAGAGTTTTCAAACAACTGCCGGTTTATTCTTACTTGTAATTTTAAGAATAGAATCATAGAACCGTTACATTCTCGTTGCACTTGTATTGATTTCAAGTATACTCCAAAGGACAAGTTAAAACTTGGTCCATTTGTACTGGAGCGTCTGAAGTTTATTCTGGACAATGAAAAGGTAAAGTATGATGAGAAAGTTCTCGTGAAACTTATTATGAGACATTCTCCAGATCTGCGTCGTCTTTTGAATGAATTGCAAAGATATTCTGTTGGTGGAGCAATAGATGTTGGTATTCTCAAGGAAGTTGGAGATATCAATATTGATGAATTGAGTGCAGCAATGAAGGGAAAAAACTTTGCAGCAGTCAAGAAGTGGGTTGTTGCAAACCTTGACAACGATCAAGCACAGATATTCCGAAAACTTTATGAAGGATTACAGGAAACTGTAGAACCCGAAAACATTCCAAGTTTGGTTTTGATCATATCGGATTATCAGTATAAAGCGGCTTTCGTTGCAGATCAGGAAATTAATATGACTGCTTGCTTGGTGCAACTGATGATGGAGTGTAATTTCAAATGAATTTGAGTGATTGGTTAAATTCAATCAATTTCACAAAACAAGATCTTATTGTCGATAATCCATTAATGGAGAAGGAATATGTTCCTTTTATCGTCAATAGATCTTTGTCTTATTTCCCGGATACCATACTTCATTGCAATGAGATGAATATGAAACACTTCTTACCAAAGAAGATGCAGTATGATTATCTGCGAACGGCAATTCGAAAGAGAAAGCGATTCTCAAAGTGGGATAAGAAAACATCTCCATCGGATTTGGAAATCGTAAAACAGTTTTATGGTTATTCAAATAAAAAAGCATTGGAAGTTCTACCGCTTTTATCTAAAGAGCAGATTACAACCATGAAAGCCAATGTCTATACGGGTGGAGTTAAGAAGTGATTTTTATACATATTAGTAGTATTTTTACTATTATGGATGAATATCATGGAAAGAATTACGATTGATGTATCTGAACTGCTTGAAGTGCAATTAAAAGATGAAGAATCTTTTCTCAAAATAAAAGAAACACTGACTAGAATTGGCGTTTCTTCCAAGAAGGAAAAGAAACTGTATCAATCTTGTCACATTTTACACAAAAGAGGCAAGTATTACATCGTTCACTTCAAGGAATTGTTTCTTTTAGACGGACTCTCATCCGATATAGAAGAGAACGATCTTGGCAGAAGAAACACAATTGCAAAACTGCTAGAAGAGTGGAATCTGTTGACCGTAATTGACAAAGATAAAATGAACAGCATTTTAACACCAATCAATCAAATTAAGATAATTCCATTCAAGGAAAAGACGGAATGGGAACTTTGTCCAAAATATCATATCGGAAAGGGTAAGAAATAATGGATGCAGGTATATTCGATCTTTATGCTGATTTTGGAACTACCTATACGGTTCAATTTGAATACACCGAGTATAATGGTACACCCATAGATTTAGATCAGGGTCTTTTGTCATTTTATGTAAAGAGATCTGTTTTACCTTATGACACCTATTTTTCTGTGCATTCCGATGGTAGTGTTCTTGAAGGTGCGATGCCATTTCCTATGACTGATTCCGGTTACGGATCATTAACAATAGGGACAGACGGGGCCGCAACGCTAGAAATATATGCATCAATAATGTCTGAACTACAACCCCTCACTTATTTTTATACTTTAGTTTATACTAAGAACAATACAGAAACAATGCTTCTGAAGGGTAAGTTTTCCGTGGAGGCAGCATGAGAAAACTTAAAATAATAGAGGTACAGAGAAACAAAGTTTACCATAAGAGAGGGACTATAAATAGAGTAGTAATAAAAAGGAATCTTTCAAAAACTACTACAATTCTAGTACCCTAAACATGGCAAAACAACTCTATTATTACGATAAAAACAGCAGCAGTGTGGTTGCACTTGGTACTCTAGCAGAGCAACCAGCAAATCCAACTTTGGCTGTTATTCAGAGTTGGTTGCAAAATCCAATGGGTGTGTCTGGACCAACTTGTATTTTAACTCTAGATAGTGCTGGAAACCTAGATCAATTGAAGGTTGGCAATCTTACTGCAACCAATATAACAGGAACTACAATAATTGGTAGTCTTGACGGTGGAGATTTTTAATGTCCGATACTACTATTAAAATCAAAAGATCTTTAGTTCCGGGAAACACTCCTCATGATTTATCTCTGGGTGAATTGGCAATTAATATCCCAGATAGAAAGATATACATCGGTGACAATTCTACCGATGGTATGGCATTAATTGTTGATGGTAACGCAACCGGATCTGGCATTACAGATGGTGACAAAGGTGATATTACGGTATCCGGTAGTGGTTCAATATTTACTATTGATACTGGTGCTGTAACTATTGCAAAACTATCAGCAACAGGAACACCCTCATCCAGTACATATCTCCGCGGCGACGGTACATGGGCAACAGTAAGTGCTGGATCTGGTGTTACATCTTTCAATACTAGAACTGGTGCAGTATCTTTAACCTCCTCTGATGTCACTACTGCTCTTGGATTTACTCCAATCAGTGGAGTCAGTACAGAAACTATACAAGACGCTGCCGCTTCTCTGTTCACTACAGGAACACATACAGGAATTTCTGTATCCTATCCAGATACAAACAATGCAATTAATTTAACAAATACTGGTGTTCTTTCGTTTAACACAAGAACTGGTGCA
>Ga0114976_10002232_pt1 | contig 12190 bp, 14 predicted proteins | sample S_130805_EF_Meta_FD_87319 | JGI IMG/M metagenome (GOLD analysis project Ga0114976, IMG submission 87319) | Freshwater microbial communities from Lake Simoncouche, Canada to study carbon cycling - S_130805_EF_MetaG | ecosystem: Environmental > Aquatic > Freshwater > Lake | place: Lake...
CGATGCCGTAAAAAATGCAAAGACGGTGAAGAACGTGACTCATCTGGAAAATGCAAGAAAGCTAAAGTTTCAGAAAAGAAACCAAAGAAGTGCAAAGATGATGAAGAGTTGAACGAAGACACTGGACGATGCCGTAAAAAATGCAAAGACGGTGAAGAACGTGACTCATCTGGAAAATGCAAGAAAGCTAAAGTTTCAGAAAAGAAACCAAAGAAGTGCAATCCGGAAGGTGGAGAGTTATGCGACGATAACGAAGAGTGTCACATACCTAGTCGTGTTTGCAAACCGACCGAGCAACATGATGATGGTTGGGATGAGATCGATATGGATGGTAAAAAAATTGTAGGTTCAAAAGACGCCATTTCTTCTCTTAGAGGCAAATTATTTCCGAGCCAGCCTTCAGCTCCTCGTTCTCCGTCTCCACCTCCTCAAGCTCGCCCTAGATCTCCATCACAACCACCTCCCCCGCCTCGTGAGCCTACACCTCCTAGACGTAGGCCTCAAAAACCGCAACGGACAGTTAATGATATTTCTTCGATATTAAGCGAACTTCAGGGTGATGATGACGATCTATCAAATCTTGACGAGTTTCAACGAGATTTGATAAAATGTTTGTTTAAATCTAAGTGATTGATATAAAAAATAAAATATATGATTATATTTTATTCGGATACAATAAATTGATAAAGAGATGAATAATCAACGTACTCTCCAAGAGGGATCGAATTTTCACTAGAGTACTCTTTAATATAGACTAACATATTAGTACATGTTTCGTATAGTTTTTCTTCTATGATTTCATCCATCTCTTCTTTTGTATATTTTTTACGACTCGTAATAGTATCAATCTGTAATTCTTCATCTTCTACATAATATTTAGTACGTTCGTTTTTCGTTTTAGTCTCGATAATATCAGACATCTTTTACTTTTAATATTTAGGTATTCTTTTAGAACTATTATTGTATAAAAATCGACAAAACAATTCATAGTCATATTCTCCGTATAAAATTTGATTTCGATCTAGCTCACTAATCAACTTATTATAAAGGTTCATAACATGTTTTTCAAAATACTCACGCCATTTGGGGTATAATACATCATTATTTATTTTATTGATATCGATTGTCTTCATATTTTCTAATATTTCTATTTTCTATATAGAAAATAGAAATCTTTAAAGTTATTATTATTTTATTACGATTACTACTATTATTAACTATTATTACAAGATTATTACTACAATTATGAATTTAATTCGTCTAACAATCCTTCATCCGCCAACTCTGCGTCCAAATCGACATCATCATTATTATCATTATATTCTTCAATTTGAATTTTATTTTTATTCTTTGGAACAGAAGGAGGAGAATGTGATACTACAACTTCCATTACAACCATCGATGCATCATTTTTTGATTTTAATTCAGTAGGTGTAACTGCTGGACTAGAAGGAAGAGAAATTTCGACCTCATTGTTAGGCTGTTTAGGTGTTTGTGGTTGATTTTGTACAGATTGAGTATTTTGTTGATTTTGAGCAGGTTGTGGTACAGAAGGAGAAGATTGAGAGATCGGTTGTGGAGGAGTAATCTGTGTAGGCTGAGAAGACGTTTTTCGTTGTTGAGGTTGAGTTTGAGGTTGATGTTGAGGTTGAGGAGAAGATTGTATATGCTGATATTGAGGTTGATACATTTGAGACATCATATGAGAATTAACAGCCGAAATAATCTCGGCTAGTTTTTCATCAAGGAAAACTTTCTGTTTTTTTGATTCATTTTCTAATTGTTCGATCTTTGCTTCTAAAATTTTAATCTGATTCGATAAGGTATTCGTTTTTTTATAAAAATAATAAGAAGTAATACCAATAATTACTACTTCACATACAATATGTATGATATTTCGATTTTGTAATATAGAAAAAAAAGATGATGTAATAGTCGATAAATTAGCCGGCGCCAATGAGCTTGACGGCGTCGATTCGGATGACATTTTACCTAAATAAAGTATCTTTAAGCATCAAAAAAAATTTCAGTAGGCGATTTTTTAGAAGCAAGTGTTTTTACCGCCATATCGAACCGTTGAATCACGCGTGCAACTTCAGGCCTAGACGAAGCAAAACGCGTATATTCATTAAATTCTCGAAGTTCATTGGCATATTTCTCAGAAATAACTTCTTTTGATATCGCATCAGACGTTACATTGTCAAACATCTCTTTTTTCATTGCACGATTAAGATTGGATGCACGCTCATGAAATCCGATACATATCAATTTTTCTTCTTCTGTAAAATCTTTTGTGTTTTCAAGATACGATATAATTTCTCCATCCAAATTCATTTGAAATGCATCTTTTAGACGCCTTACAAATTGTTGTACTTTTTCCTCATAAATGGTATTCTTAAAAACATTCATAGAAACAGTAAACGTTTCAAATGAAATTTCAGAATCCTGCCAATGATCTAAATCAAGTCGAGAAACATAGTTACCAAGAACTCGAATGATAAATGGATAATCATCCATTGAAAATGTAACTGATGTTTGGGAAAGTTGATTGTATACACCTAAAAACTTATTTAGTTCATTTACCATTTTTTCTTGGTACTTTTGCTTGATATCTTCCATCATTTTAGACGAAGCCATGTTAATTTTATAATATTTAAGTATTTAAAATGAATATAAGGAATATAAGACAAAAGACAAAAGATAAAAGACAAAATGAACGAAGATGATAAACATAAACTTCTTTATACAGCAATCGGTCTCATTTCAGGATTTATTGTAACATTATATACAATTGATAATTTATTTAATCTAATTAAACCAAATTTTATAAAAATTAATGGTAAAGTTGACAAAAATACACAATTTTTATATAGTATGGCATTTACATTCATTATTTTTATATTTCTAATTTTTATCCTATATCAAATTTTTGCATAAAATTTTTAAATTATTAAAAATTAAAATACAAATGCAATTTCAAACAGGAGATCTAATCTTATACCATACTCAAAAATGGTATAGTTGGATCATTCAATTTTTAACGAAAAGTCGATATAGTCACATCTCGATCATCTTGAAACAACCAACATGGCTTGATGAAACCCTCACAGAAGAATATTATGTATTAGAAAGTGTCCTTAGCACTGAAAATAAAATAGGTGTACGTATCACCCCTTTCAAAAGCGTTTACGACGACTATAAAAATGGAATGGGAAGACTATACGTACGTACATTATCTACATCAATACCGGAACAAGAATTACAAGAAAAAATAAAAAAATGGTATCATACTATATTATCCGCTCCATATGATACCGACTTGATGGATTGGTTGAAAGCCTATCAAGAACAGGCAACCGTTATCGAAGATGAAGACCAATTAAAGGGATATCAACGAACAGACAAATTTTGGTGTAGCGCATTAGTAAGTTACATCTACGTCAAATGCGGTCTTCTAAACGACAGAGTTCCTTGGACGCTTATCACACCAAATGATTATTCTGTAGAATGTTCTATACTTCCTTTTACAAATTGTTCCCTGTCACCGGAAACAGAATTATCTTAATTATTTTTAATATAATATAAATATGAAATTATTACTCTTTTTATGCATTCTATTTTTTCTATTTTTTCTAATGTATAAAATTTATAGGTATAATAATAATCCATCTTATGGAGAAATATGTGGGAAAACTGAGGAAGGCGTTATTTTTTATTCGAATCAATGTGATTCAGACTATAAAAATAATATAAATTATGTAAATGGATATCAAACAGGAGAAAGTTGGCAATGTGTAGAATTTGTTAGAAGATTTCTTATTATAACCAAAGGAATTACATTCGATAAGGTCGATAATGCCTATAATATATGGGATCTATCATCATTTCAGTCGTTAGACGGTGTACCAATACCAATTATTAAGATTAAGAATATTAAGAATATTAAGAATATTAAGAATATTAAGAATAATCACCCGCAAAAGGGGGACATATTAGTATGGAATAAATATGTTGATGATAATGAGACTGGTCATGTAGCGATCGTAACTGATGTTGATAGGAAAGGTAATGTATTCATCGCAGAACAAAATTGGGATAATGAATTCACGGATCATAACTATTCAAGACTAATTCGTATAGAAGATGATCCAAATATTATTGGATGGATTAGAATTTAGAGAAAATTATAAGATTAGAATATTATTATTTTTTCAATATTTTTTTAAAAAAATAATAATCCAAAATCTATGCCGCACGCGACGTCTACACACACACACAATTTTGGGATTTGTGTGTGTGTGTTTATCTAAAATTTTTCGAAAAATATATTGAAAAAATATTAAAAATATTTTTAAAAAAATTATGAAAGTTATGTAGTAAGTGATGAAACTTTATTACGAAAGACTGTGTTATGCCGGTTCAACTCGGTATATTCGTTAACCCTCGGGCCAAATGTCTCTGTTCGTGCATTATTTAATTGACGGTCATCCGTGTTCCATCCTTTGGCAGCTGCATCCAACCCAATCTTGATCGCATCCCCATCTAGTAGAGACTGAATCAACTTTTCTGCCCGCATGTCCCGGACTGTTTCTCCGGATTCGTCAATAAACTCGAACATTTGACGGCTCGGATCGACACACTTATAGGTAAGCTTACCATCGGGACCTTTCAACATTTTATCGACTACGAACTTTGCAAATCCGGCTTGACCAGCGTAAACAACGTCGTAATCTAGGTGATCCTTAAGGACTTTATTTACATGTTCCTTCGATAGATTAAGGACATTATTGTTAGTTTGTGTTACGGTAATATTAGTTGTGTTGTTGGTAGTGGTCGAAGGTGTTGATAAGGCCGTCTTTGATTCTATTGCAATTGTCGTAACAGCTGATTCTAATTTTTCAAGCTTTGAATCAAGTTTTGCTTCTATCTTTTCTAACTTTGTTTCCAACTTAGTAATGTATTCATTTTTCTCTTGAAGAACTTTGTCTACTATTTTTAATTTGTCATCGTATTCTTTCTCTATTATTTTAATTTTTTCCTCATATTCTTTTTTTATAATATTTTCTTTTTCTTTATTTTCTTTGCATGAATTTGTATGTAAAATAAGCCTATCTTTTGTAGATAGTTGTTTATTGCAAAATTTACATTGAAATACAGAATTAGAACCTTGTAAATCGAGACAATATTTAGTTTTTTTTTGATGTTGTGTTAAAAGATATTTTGTTGAGAATGATTTATTACAAAATTCGCATTCCATTCTTTTTATTTTATGCTATTTTTTTAAATGTTTTTTGACAATTTTTGACAAAAAACGTCAAAAAACATCAAAAAATGTCAAAAATGCAATTTGTCAAATTCTTCTATATTTCTATTTTTGACAATTTTTGACAAAAAACATCAAAAAATGTCAAAAACGCAATTTCTCAAATTCTTCCGTATTTCTATTTTTGACATTTTTTGTCAAAAAACGTCAAAAAACGTCAAAAAATGTCAAAAAATGTCAAAAAATGTCAAAAATGATTCAGCACATTCCTTTTGCGAAAAACAACACAGCAATGATGCCTAGTACTAGCCCGATGTGATAATGGTATTGCATCTTCTTATAGATTCGAACCCATTCTTTTCTTTGTAGTGGATCATTCAACTCAAGAATCATCAAATTACTTTTAGGGAATAAAATGTAGAAAAAATAAGACGTTAAGAATGTGATAGCACCTACCGTGCACAATAATGTGGTAGAATTTCTTCTCTCCATATCTGGCATTCCGGAAATATACAATCCAGATAGAAAAAACCCAAATAGATATCCAGAAATATAGATCATTCGACGTTCTTGTGTAATCTTCTTGTATCTTCGTTTTTGGTCTTCTGAAAGAGTTTCCATGAAACGAGAAGAAATAGCACATTTATCAATCGAAAACGTCATATACATCATTCCGATCAGAAAAACGGCAGAAATACCACAGGATAATGTACAAACCATTTTATATTTTATATTTAAAATAATTTCTTTTTCTTTTATTTTTAAATATAAAATATGAAGCCTCTTGTTATCTTTCTTATATTTATTTTTATATTGATACTACTAAATTTGATATGCGAACCATTTTCATATCTATCTTCGACATTGTCTGAAAATGATATTCCTACCGTAGCATTTCCTTTTAAAAATTTATATGATGATCAAGGAAAAAAATTAAACGTAATCTTGATATCGGCACCATTCCGAGAAAAGGCACATGAAGACCTATATAAATCTTATAAAGAAAAAGGATTATCGTTTTGTGGAATCTCTAGTTATCTAGACTTTCCGAATCCAATTATTAATCCGTTTGAAGATAAGTATCACGTTGAACAAGGTCATGATTATGTTGGAATGGTAAGCTCATGGTTGCATTGCTTTCAAAATCCTGAATATATTAAACCACTTGAAAAACTTCCCCATATGTTAATGACTGAAGCAGATTTAAAAGATGTGAAAAATGTTAAAATTCCCACTGGTGAAAAAGAATATGATTTTTTATATTGTTGTTTATCTGACAATGAACAATGTACACCGGGATGGCAGTCTTACAATCGCAATTGGGATCTTGCCAAAAAATGTCTTGAAGTGATGTGTGGGATGGGATTAAGAGGTGTATTGGTAGGGAGAAAAAATTGCGAATTTACTGACAGATGCAACGGTATTGTAAAAGTATTCGATTTTCTTCCCTATAACGAATTTCAGGAACAATTACAAAAATGCCGATTTTTATTTGTACCTAATATTTCTGATGCTTCCCCGCGCGTCATTACAGAAGCGATTTCTTACGACATCCCAGTTTTGGTCAATCGTAATATTCTTGGCGGGTGGCATAATGTAGTACCGTCTGTAACAGGCGAATTATTTTCTAGCGAGAAAGATTTGCCTATTGCTCTATATAATCTTAAAAATAAAAAGAATAGCTATTATCCTAGAAAATGGTTTATGGAAAATAGAGGAAAGGAGATTTCAGGTGCTAAATTAGCAGAATTTCTTATCGCAACTTACCCCAATTTGAACAATAAAAATATGAAATATGCGACAGTCACGATATAAAAAATATAAAAATTTCTTCTAAATTATAGATTTAGAAGAATAGAAGACTAATTAAGAATAAGATTAAAATGCCAAAACTCTTGCAAATTCAACAACGATATTCTGAATTGATTCAAGAAGGAAAAGAACTCACAGTAAATGGATGGATTCTGTCGGTCCGAACTCAAAAGGATTTAACGTTTATCAAACTAAACGATGGAAGTAATGTAAACGGAATTCAGGTAATTTACGAAGGTGACGTTGGAGTTTCACTAACATTGGGATCGAGTGTTCAGTGTGTCGGAGTCTTGGTACAATCCCCGGCAAAAGGTCAGGCTTATGAACTGAAAGCTTCGTCCGTTATCATTATTGGAGAATCTGACGATAACTACCCCTTGTGCAAGGGAAAACTTCCGCTTGAATATCTCCGTCGTTTTGCGCATCTTCGCCCAAGAACCTCATCATACTCGTCGATCTTTCGTATCAAATCGGAGATTTCTCATCTTACCCATTCTTTTTTTCATAGTCGAGGATTTCTTCATATCAATCCCAATATTGTTACGGTAAATGAATGCGAAGGCGGAGCCGGTGTGTTTCAACTTACTGAACATGATATTTCTATGCATTCTTCTCTTCCTAGTATTCCGGCTTCATTATCACCGTCTATTCCAAATGCAACTGATCGTCATGATTGGTCGCGAGATCATTTCGGACGACCCGCATACCTTACGGTGAGTTCCCAGTTACAATTGGAAGCTCTTGCGTGTTCTCTCGGTTCGGTTTATACTACCAATAAGAGTTTTCGGTCGGAACATTCTTCTACCCACAAACATTTATCGGAGTTTGAACATCTAGAGATTGAAGATACTTTTCTTACGATTGAAGAATTGATGCAACTTGGAGAAGATTATATCAAATACGTTGGTATGGGATTGTTGAAAGATTCTGCCGAAGATATTGAAAATTTGGGGAAATTTGTGTCGAAGGGTCTACCAGATCGTGTTCGAGAAATCGTGAACTCGACTTTTACTCGTGTAACGTATCGAGACGCAATTGACCTGTTGAAAGCAGGAGGAAAAAAGATCGAATATGGAGAAGACTTGTCTTCCGAGTGTGAAAATTATCTGACTGAACATTTCAAAGGACCAGTGTTTGTGTGGAAATGGCCTTCTTCCATTAAAAGCTTTTACATGAAGCAAATAGGAGATGGAACATGTGAGAACTTTGATTTGTTGATGCCTCACAAAGTAGGAGAGATGATCGGGGGATCGATGCGCGAAGATAGATTGGATGTATTGTTGGACATGATGCGAGAAAAAGGAGTATCTCCAGGGCCTCTCGGATTTTATCTAGATTTGCGCAAATTTGGGTCAGTTCCTCATGGCGGATTTGGTTTGGGATTGGATAGGATGTGTATGCTATTTACAGGTATGGAAAATATTAAAGATGTAGTTGCATTCCCTGTTTATTTTCAGCATTGTGATTATTAGTTTTTTATTTTTATTATTTATTATTTTAAAGTAAATAAAATGTCTATTTTTATTTTATCAAGAGAAAAAATCTTACGTCAACAGAAAATAGAGGAAATGAGAAATCCTTCTCAATATAAAAATATTCGAAGTATCTCATATATAGGAGACGAATGTGCCTGGATTCATTCAATGCTTTGTCTTTACCTTAATAATGCTGTACATAATAATAACAACGATCTAGATAATAAGGAAGATAAGGAAGATATAGAAAATAATATTTCTTCACATCTTCTCGACTTTGAAAAATCTTTAGAATGGCATTATCGAGATGGCATAGAGAAGTGTATCCTATCCATTAAAGAATTAATGGGGGATGATTTTATTGAGTTTCAGGAAGATGAGGAAGAAGATAACGAAGAAAAAGAAAAGAAAGATGAGGAAGAAAAAATAAAAGTTATAGATATTATAGATATTATAGATATAAACATTATTAGAAACAGAAGTAAATTGTGAGTAAAAAAATTAAAAAATAAATAATAAATAATAAAATAATAAAATAATAAAATAATAAAAATAAAATAAATGTCATTCGCCGTATCGAATCCATGTGATATACTAGTATCTATTATGAAAGAAATTGATAATGGCTCTCCGGCCCCTTCTAATTTTTGGATTTCTGATTGGATGGAATGTTTGCTTAGAACAACCGCCTTAAATAATTCAGCTCCCACTGTATGTATAAGATGGTGTTTTCTATTTTCCGTGATTGTCTATAACGCATACGCATACGTTTCGAATAAGACGCCAGTCGATTATCAAAACTCAAACGGGTCTAATTATTGGCCATCTAATTCTCATGGACCCATTCAAACCTCTTTCAGTGTATGGATGGAATATGTATGTCAATATTTTGTACCCATTCTCCTTCAAACATGGATGCCGTACGGAATTTCTCCATACATTTCTCCCAATCCAGCCTACAAACAACTAGACCCTGCCGATCCATCTTCCATGCAAAGCCTTATTGCCAGTCATAAACCACTTCCTCAGTTAGATTCAGTGTCACAAGCGTCTTTTGATATATTGACGGGCTTGATTCAAGCCTATTTTGTCGCTCGTCAAGGAGATGGGTGGTTGACGACATTTACGTTTAACACTTCCTATAATAATTTTGCAAACTTGTCTTCTTTTATCGACGCTAATAATATTACTACTCCTCAAGATTTAAATACTCTTCCAAATCCTGACAAGTGGACTCCTATGAAAATAACAACTGGATCGAGCTCATCTATCAAATCGTACGTCACACCAGAGTGGGGAACATCTAATGTTGGAATTTTAAATGATGCTGATCGTGCCGCTATGCTCGCTGATGTTCAACAATTATTTCCCGACCCCGTCACAAAATCGGCGCAATGGGCAAAAGAAATTCAAGATGTTACCGATATCCTTTCACGCTTAAACGATGAAGAAAAAATGATTAGCGAATACTGGCTACAATCTCCTACTTCGAATGTAACAAATACCAATAGTCCCTTGTATGCAACTCCATCACCTAGCGGTGTATGGTTGGCTTTAGTCGATATTTATCTTCGTTCCAATAGTAAAACGATCGTGGACGAAATTCGATATTATTTTATGGTTTCAGCAAGTGTTTTTGAGGCATCATTAAACGCATGGAAACTTAAACGCATAAACTTACAAGCTCGTCCTGTCCAAAAAATACGTCAACTTTTATATAATCCCGCTCGATCGGTTAATGTTCCGATTCATCAAGATTGGAATCCGGCAACACCTACCGTCAATGGGGCTAAACAAACGAATAGCGGGGCATATTGGTTACCTTTCCAGACGCTCGATAGCGTTTCTCCTCCGTTTCCTGACTTTGTGTCAGGGCATTCTACATTTGGAGCAGCAGCTGCTAAAATGATGAATTACCTTACGGGAGACGATACAGTTGTCTTACAAAAGCCTGTAACAAGTCTTACTATCTTCAAATACACGTCACAATTATATTACAACAATAATGGCTGGATAAATGCTGCCATCAATAATCTCTTTTTTTATCCTGGATGCAGTGCTATACAGCCAACCGATCCAAACAGTCAGAGTAAAGGATATAATGGGGCTTTACAAGTTCCATTAGCTGGTCTACGTTTGAATTGGACTACATGGAGTCAGATGGCTTATAGTAACGCACAATCTCGTATTTACGCTGGCGTTCACTGGGACAGTTCCAACCAAGGTGGCCTTCTTCTAGGAAACTTAATAGCGGATCGTGTATGGTCTCTTTACCAAAATGTTTAGAAATAAAAATTATATTTTTAAAATATAATCTTCCGAGACGGAATCGAACCATCGACCTGATGATATCTTTCGATATTGAAATAAACAACTACAGTCATCCGCTCTACCAATTGAGCTATCGGAAGCTACATATTATGCGGTATTTCTTTAAATGTATTTTTATTGTTTATTTTTTATTGTTTATTTTTTATTGTTTATTTTTTATTGTTTATTTTTTATTGTTTATTGTTATGCCAAACCCACATGATCATACCGATCGTAAACAAGGTTAACATCCCCGGTCCAAAAAAGCGAGTGTAACGAAGATATTTAGAATCCTTGCACATAACTTCATAGGCATCGATCGTTTCATTTTCTTCTTTTTTATTTTCTTTATTTTCTTTCTTTTCTTCCTTATTCTTATGCTCTTTATAATATTTCTGCTGACATCCCATGTGTACGGTAAAGAGAATAAATAGAATAGCCATAATCAATAGGTTGGGGAAGGTTACCCGATATCGTAAAAACACAACGACTAGAAGTAGAATGGCTACTACCGTATCTTTGGTGTGATCGTATATGTCGCCAAATTTGCTTGTCATCTTATAACGTCGTGCGAAGTAACCATCAAAACAATCGAAAAAATAAGATATAAAGTATAGTGAAATAAATAATTCGATACGGCCAGTATACAAAAAATAACATGATAATATTCCCGTAATCAGAGAATAGGTAGTGATTAGATTTGGAGTGTGACCGGTAGCTTTAAAAGCTGGTGATAATAAATCACAAAATCGATATAGAATATTATCAACTGGGTCGTCTAAGTGTTCGGGTATTTTTTGACCCATTTTTAATTATTATATTATAATAATTTTTATTTTTTATTCTTTGTATTCTTTGTATTCTTTGTATTCTTTGTATTTTATTCTTTAACGGCGACCGGTTGAACGACGTTTTCGGATTGTTTTCTTGCCACGGCTTCTTGGGCGTTTTGATTTTTTACGCTTGCCAAATGAGAATTGAGATTCAACGCTTGGTTTCTTTTTCTTTTTGATGTTGAATTCTGTTATGGCTTGATTCCAAACTTTAATGCCTTCATTTAATTCAGCTAATGCCCTATCATATATACTTTTTAGTTCGAGATATTTAGATTGTTTGTCTGTAAGTTCACGTAGCTTTGATTCTAGACTGTTTCCCTGACCTTGTGCTTTTTTACGTCTTTCGGATTCAACAATATTTGACAATTTATCGTGGTCGCCACCGCCACCTTTTACGTTCCAATTTGCAAACGGTTTCATATTTGATACAGCTCTATCAAGATTTTCTGTTAACATTGTTAATCCTCCATTTTCTAATGCATCAAAATCTCTTC
>Ga0114976_10002236_pt1 | contig 12173 bp, 8 predicted proteins | sample S_130805_EF_Meta_FD_87319 | JGI IMG/M metagenome (GOLD analysis project Ga0114976, IMG submission 87319) | Freshwater microbial communities from Lake Simoncouche, Canada to study carbon cycling - S_130805_EF_MetaG | ecosystem: Environmental > Aquatic > Freshwater > Lake | place: Lake...
AAAATATAATAGAAGTCACTTAAAGTAGCTTCGTTTTGCCCAATGAGTTTTTCATTGATTGTGTTTTGCGCTTGTCGGAGGGCTTCCATATTACTTTGAAAATATCGCCCCGTCCACATCTCACAGCACAAAACATCCCCACCAGAAACAATTAAGCTTTGCGGCGGGGGTTGAGAGTTGACTTTACTTGCGGCAACTTCGTCTCTTATTTTTTGCTCTTCTTTTTGGCCGAGAGTTTCTACTACCTTGTCTTTGTACTCGGTAAATGCTTTCTCGCCAAGAGAATATGCTGCAGTGATTGCAGCTGTTCTTTTAGCACTTATTGTGTTTGCACCAAGAATGCAGGTTATTGTTACTGCCCCGGAAATACTAGCCGGAATATACAATCTCCAGACAATTTTGACTGCTTCTTTTTGATCTAGTTTGCGGTCTAATTTAACCTCTTCTTCCTTAATAACATCTCGCGCTTTATAAGCGGCTTTTCCGGTTAAATATGCTGTGCTTATGGTACCGGATACACCAAGTGCGGTAAGAATGGACGAAGAGTTATTTCTAATTAACCGTTCAACTTTGTTGATGTTATCAACGAGGGCATTCATTATTCTCCTGGTTGTTTGTTTGCGAAAAAAAAATAAGACGTGAGAAAACTCGGGCTTACGGTCCAACGAAAACTCGTAATTAGCGGCTTAGCTTCCGCGCCAGACAGGTAGGTCTTTCACCTACGCTTCGTGTCTTGTCTTTTTCTCACTATAGGCCGTGTAATTTTTGCGAACTCTTTTTCAAAATTCTCACCCGGGGAATTTTTTAGAAAAAAATATATAGCCCTTGTTAAAAATGCGAAACGTAAAACCCCCAGAACATCTTGGGGATGCCTGGGGGTTTACGTTTTGCACACGAAATTATCTTGGCTTCAACACGAAATTGAACGCTTTGCTCATCACTGGATGCGCGTGCTCGAACGTCAAGATGAGCAAGACCTGGGCCAACCCCGCTGCGACGAGCAGCTTTGTGTCCGGTGATACTTTGTTCTTGTCAAGTAGCACCAGAAGCTCCGCCAGTTCGCCGTAGCGGGGGTCGGTCGGGGTCATGCCCCTCATGGCTTCGAACACTTGCTCCCGCAGTAGCTTTGTGTTCTGTTGTCGTTTAAACATGGATTCCTTTCGGTATGTGTCATTATAGCCCATGTTTATATTGCGACGTCAGTTAACTTTAAAGCTAACCGACTTTTTAGTGAGCAACGCTTCCGGATCGCCATTAAGCTCGAGCGAATATAAAGTCACTCCATCCTCGCTCTCGCTAACAACCATATTCCCATCGAATGAAAGGTCGGAAGCATTGTATGCTTTTGTGGATATCCGTAACAATACGCCGATAAATGTTGCGATAGCGGCCATGCTTCCAGCCACCTGTTCTGCAGCAGGAAGACCCCAAATGCCAGCCATCGACAAATATAAAGTCGCTGCCGCAGGCAGAACGATCTGCACCAAGTTCTTGAGGAAGTTGTAGACATTATCTTTTAGAATGGGAGAACCATTAGTCATTTTTTGCTCCTTGTGCAAAATCCGGATCGTGAATCGGTAGTTTCTTTATCTCGTTCAATATTCTTTCGGCCATTCCATTTCCGCCCAAACCCAAATATGGGCGAATTAGATAGACGTCGAGATCATTGAACTCTTCATTTGTTATATATCCTCGACTCATATAAGTCGTCCCACGAGTTAAGATAAGATCGTGAGCTAACCCCATAAGTAGTTTTGTCGTGTCGCTATTTCTATCTTGGCGCTTTGTCAAATAAGCCCAAAAACCACCCGACGCTAAAAATGCGCATATCAACGTCAGCACAAACTCAGTAGTGCTATTTTCTAGTCCAAACATACTTAACCTTTTTAAACGGCCCTTAACGTGGGGATTCCAGTTCTACCAAACTCATCTTCAAATTCCGCAAACTCAACCACACGCATTTTTTGGGAAATTCCATAGTTTCCTCTGATCCAGACAATATCTCCAATATCGTAGTCTTTTCGATATGTGTATCTGGTATTTGCGACTATTTTTGTTTCCAGTAAGGTGGTTTCTCGATACTCCGAAAGCGCCTCGTTGCCTCTTCGAGTAAGCACATTTGTCGCGGTGGCTATTTCGCTGGAGGAGTCCTGGTTCGGTTTAAAATCGTAATCGCCGGCGTCAACATATAATACTCGCATATTAAAGCCGGTTCCACCGAGCGATCGCATAACCGTTTGCGTATAGGCACCGGTCACTAAAGCGGCGTTTTTCTTTTTCTTAATCGACCAAAAATATTTTGTGCTATCAAGATCGCCATAATTAGCCGAAAATATAACCGAAGAACTGACATCTGTTCCCTTGTGTAACCGCCAAGTGCACCTATCCGATGTGCCGGGCGCCGGTCTTATTATTTTTAAACCAGCATCCATTTCTTCGAGAAGACGAGCTACTTCCCGATATAGCTGGCCTCGCTTTACTACCATTTCTCTAGTAGAATCCGAGCCAGTAAAAGTGGCAGTAACGACAACATTTGGTAGCGTATCTGCTGCGGTTATTGCGGGCGTAGTTCCGCTTCCAATGTGATCTCTTAATAACGTTATTGTATTGTTAACTGTCGTGTCTTTTGGGAAGTCGTACAAAAATGATTCATCGGTAACTGGATTTTTCTGAGGGAAGTTGTTTCCGGTTGCCATTCTGTTCTCAAGAAAAGCAAACAAACTTCTACCCGTAACCGTCAATACTGAATCTTCGTTAACGCTTTCGTCTATCTGATGGTTTTCTACCATCATAATATCGCGAGTTTCCGAATGCGTGATTAAAGCGCCCAAATATAATTGGCTTCGCATTGCGTCAGTTGCGTCTGTTATTATTGTAAACTCGCCAGGTTCTTGATAGCGCTCTATCCATTCAATACTTTTTACGTTTTGAACCAAACTTGTTGCCGCATACGTTTGATCGCTAAGAATCAAAATATCCATCATATACCCCAATAAGTCGGATAGTATTGAATGTACTCGTAGTTGTACAATGCAGTATTAACGTTAAAGGTATTGTCTCCCGGGAATATAATTGGCCATTCAGACCCAATCTCAATGTTAGAAATTAAATTGTATGTCTGCGAGATTGAAGGTCTATTTACATATACGTATCTATCGTTTTCCTCTGAGGAAAAATACAAAGTATCGTTAGTATTGAACGCAAAATTAACAGTGAAAGACCAATCAAAATCTACAGTCTTTCTTATTCGATACGTGTTGAATGGTGCGGTCGCGGTGATTGCCATTCTAAAACCGTGTGGAGCGCTTGAGGCGTAGTCGCTTATTACTGGTGATGTTTTACTCATACTATCTGTGTTTACGGAAATACGCTGAGATCTTCTAAAATAAGGGTCTTCGCAGTAAAATGTAATCTTTACTTCGGGCATAAGCGTATTTAAATCGGACTCAATTTTACTAATAAAGCCGTATATTTGAGCCACTTCAACATCTTCTTTATAAAACCCAAGGGCTATTTTTGAAGTTTTGTATGAGCTTATAAGACTGTATATTCTATCTCTAAGAGTCGAAGGCGTATTACCGATAGAATAATTTGGATTCAGTATCAAGCTGATAGCGATTTGCCTTGGCTTTAACCGCATATTAAAAAATTTATTACCGGACGAACCACCTACCCCAGAAAATCTAGGTACGATTTCGTCGGCGTCAACCCCCGTTATATTACGAATAATATAGGGGCTGAGGCCTGTGGTATCACGTAAGGTAAACTCTGCAAAGTCAGAATAAATGCCATCTAATGAGCGAAAAAGAACAATCGAATCTATATCCATTATTTAAACAATTCCTCCTTGGCCATTTGAATCTGCGATCTGGTTTGCCGGTATATTTCAGCGTTTGACAGTGTTGTCGGCGAGTTGATGATCTGCTCGAACTTAACTTCTTTTACGACTGGGGCTGAATTTTCTGTTGAGGTAGAATTATTACCCAACGTAGCAATTGACAACGCCCGAGCCTGGTTAAGTGAAACGGATGCGCCAATTTGACTTTCCGAAAACATCCCATTAATGTTCCTTGCGCCTTGCTGCACGTTGGTTAGGTCAAGAACCGGACTGATAACAGGGTTGATATCGCCTATAGTATCAAAGGCAGGAATAGCTCCAAAACTCTTTGAGGCCGCATTCGTAATTCGATCCGCTAGATTTGAAGCACTTGACTCAGCGGTCGTGTCTTCGTCGAGGCCTTTAACAATTCCTTCCGAAATGAACTCGGCAAGTTCCATAAACACTTTAGACGGCGAATTAATTTTAGCCCGATTTTTAAATCCAGTCTCAACGTTTGCGGCCATTTTACCGCCGGCATTTTGCAGTGCGCTCTTGTTTTTGTTGGTATTTAATCCGTTTGTCACGCCAGCAACAACGTTACCATACTCTATTTTTGGTTCAACAGTCATCGAGACGCCCGACATAAGCCACCAGAAGCCGTCCTTGATAGCATTTTTAATCTCGTCAAGAATTGCATCCGCAAGATTCTTAGCAGCAGATCTAATTTCTGGTCCGCCTTCGCGAATGACGCCGGCCATGCCGTTTAAGAGCGCAACAACAAAATCTTTAATCTTTCCGGCGATCCCAATAATCCCGTCAACCATCGCGGTAAGAATAACCCCAACAAACGTCACGCCTGCTTCGACAGTCTTATCAACGGCCCAACCGGTCGTTTCCAACACGCCAATAAACGCTTCGGCGAGAGCAACAATTACCGCTTTTATACCGGTTTTAATCTCTTCTGTAGCATCAATTATACCGTCAAATATAACACCAATAAATTCGACACCCGCGTCTAACACTGCAGTTAAAGCGGCACCAGCAGTCGTTAGCACTTTAACAATTTGACCGGCGACTACTAGAATGAACTCTCCAATCTTTGTGCCGATGAAATTTACAGATTTAATCATACCGTCAAATATAACGCCAAGGAATTGGAGGCCCAAATTGAAAATATCGTCAGTGTAGGCGATAATTTGTTTTCCAAACTCCTCAATAAGCCCCCAGACAGACTCGGCAACTTTACCTAGGTTGTCCGAGATTCCCTCTAAGAATTTAGTAAGAACCAACAAACCCATACTAGTTAATCTGCCAGCTTCTTCGGCGAGGACTGTCAAAAACTCCTCTATTAAGTCCACAACCAGAGTAGTAATCTCGCGAATGTTGTCCTTCAAGCCGCTAAGGAAACTAATGAGCAGAGCAAAGCCGGCGCCGATCATATCCTCTTTTTTATCTAAAATAAGAGTAACCAACGCGTCGATAAGATCGGCAACAGTTAAGATAAGCTCTGGTAGGACCTCTCGCAAGCCTTTTAGAGACTGAATAATTACGCTTATTAATCCTTTAACAAGAGTTGGGGCAAGTTTTAATACTGTCTCAACGAGCTCAACGATACCCAGCGCAAACCCAGCAATAAAAGTTGGAATGGCGCCACCAATGGCTTTAAGCAGCTCTTTAAACACGGCTATACCCTTGTCGCCTGCTTTAGAGACAATACTAAATGCTTCTGCTATACCTTTTGCGCCTATGCCAATCAAAGCAAACCCAGCGCCAACCAATAAGAGTACCGCGGCAAGACCTAACATCGGAACTAGAATCGGAGCGACAAGCGCGCCTGCGACAGCAATTATTGCAATGACGGCCGCTATGCCTAACAAGCCCTTTGCGATTTCTCCCCAGCCTACTCCGGAGAATTTGTCCATTGCGATTGCTAAGAGGGTAAGACCTAAAGCCGCAACACCAAGCGCTAATGCGCCAGTAACACTTCCATTCATGACGACAAGTGCCAAAGCCAGAGAATATAAAACAACCGCAAGGGCGCCAATTCCTTTAGCCAGGCTTTCTAGACTAAGCATCGAGATGATTACGAGCGCAGCAGTCACCGCCCCAATAGCGACGGCAAATCCCAATAACGCAACGCCGACATCAGCAGTGTCTACCTTGTCTAGAGAGACAAGAACCCCCGTCATCATTGTCATTAGTGCAGCCATTGCGCCCAAGCCAGCCGCTAGTTCCTCGGGCTTCATGTCGCCAAGAAGACCGATGGCTTTACTTATGATGTAAAGCGCAATGGAAATACCAACCATGCCTTTGACTTTATCCGTGTCCTGAGGCATGTTTTTCATCGCAATGACAAGACCGCTAAGGATTGCAGTAACGCCAGCAAGCCCGGAACCAAGAGCTATGGGGTCCAATTTCGCCAGTCTCTCAACCGACTTTGAAATAGATTTGACTGCGCCACCAATAGCAAGAATACCCAAAGCGCCTTTGATTACGGGCTTAGAGTCCATATTTTCAAACTTTTTAAATGTTTCTAGAATGGCAACGAATGATGTAGTAATAGGAAGAAGGGCTGCTGCTGCATATGTCAACCTTTCTGGGTCTTCGTTTGCAAGCAATTTTAAAGAAGCAGTCATTAGCAAAACAGCCAGTGAGATCAAAGAAAGTGCAGCGGTAAGGGCAAGCAAGTTGGCCGGGCCTTTTTTAGCATCGTCACCGCCCGTGAGTTTTGCTAATACAGCTAAAGACCCAACAAGCAAACTGAATCCTCCAGCGGCAACACCAAGGGCAATACCAAGTGCCTTATGGTCAACCATTGCCAAAGCTATAAGAGACACGGCGAGTATCGCAACGGCGATTGCTATTTGCGTTAAGGCCTTCGATTTTACTTCAAGTGCAAATGCGGACAACACTTCTTTGATGCCTGTAAAAACTTCACCGGCTTTAAAAATGAAACCCGAAACTTGCCTAAAAACACCACCAAAATCTTCAAAAGCAGTTTCAATACCGTTTAGTAGTTTAACGATGCTTACCGTACCGGCTATCTTCAAAATATCATTAAGCGATAGTTTGGATAGCAATTCTCCAATTTTATCGGCAATAGTTTTTACAACATTAAAAACTTTTTCAAAGATACCTTTATAGGCTGATAAAATTAAACCGACTCCGTTAAAGCTTGTTCCAACTGCTTCTACTTCGGACGCTACGCCATCGGAACCACTCGAAAGTTTGTTTCGGAACTCAGTAACACTTTTCCCAGTTTCATCTAAGGCAGTTTTAAATTGTACAAACCGCCCCCTACCCCCTCCGACGCTTATTTTCTTGAAGTTGTTGTCAAATTTCTCAAGACTGACTGAAGCTTCCGAAAAGAAACCGGTAAGTTTATTAATACCACTACCCGCAAACTTAACGATCGCTGTACCAAGGCTTAATATTCCGTTAGCAATTCCACCTAACACAAAAACAAATGCGCTGCCAACCGTACTCGCTATTGACCCAATGGCTTTAAAGAAAGTCAAGATTCCTCTGCCTATAGTGGCAAAGATTTTCGGATCAAACCGCTCAACGACAGAACCAATCAAAGACCCTATTTGTTTAAACAGCCAAACCACACCAGAACCTAATTTAGATGCACCAGTTTTAATTACGTCAAAAAGTTTAGAAAGTCCTTCGCCAACACTGAAAAAAATCGCTCCCATTTTGCCAGCTGCTTGAGCAAGTCCATTTGCCGCTTTGCCAAAACCCGTTTTAAAAAGTTCAACAAATAGACCAACGTAGCCGGTTGCTTTTGATATCAAACCAAATACGGTCTGAACAAACCTCTCTATGCCCTGACCCGAAACTAATTTCTCATTTAAAACAACAAATGCGTCAGCAACTTTAAGTACTACGCCAGTTATTCCTGATCCGGCAACTGAGTTAAATGATTGAAACAACCTTTGAAACACTCTGGCTACGGCTTTAACTATTGTAAACCCAATTTCTAAAGCAGCAAAAACGCCTTTAAATACTCGTTTGACTGTGTCAAGAGTTTTCGGGCTCGGCTCTAAGTACTGCATGAAGAGCAAAAAGCTTTTACTTAAGCGCGCTAAGTCTTCGCCAGTTTTTCGTGGGAACACTTCTCGAAAGGCGTCTTTAACCGAGTTTTTGATATGACCCAAGGCCGCGAATAAGTATATGATGCCATTGATAATGTCGGTTCTTCCGCCAAGAGCGGCCCAATCACCAAGAATTTTATTTCTTGCATCTGCCGTAGTAGATACTACCGACCCGATTGCTCGGTTTAACAGTGAGAACAATTCTTTGGCTTGCTCAAAGTCACCAAATATAGTTCGGAACGATGCAGACCACCCAGAACCGACCGACTCTTTGACTGTCCCCAAAAGCTGAGTTAGTGTTTTTACTGAGGTCGCCGACTCTTTACCAAGAGCTCCAAGACGAAGCATCTCTTTTGCTTGCTCTTTGGTGTAACCCATAGCGGTCAACTGCGCCTCGGTTAAGTCACCAGTGAATGCTTGTAAGGTGTTAGTTAGAACATCAGCAGTAAGCCATCCAGTTTCTAATGAACCTCGGAAGGTGTTTCCTGCATTTTTCCATTCTTCGAACGTTGTATCAAGACCAACGCCCTCTAGCTTGTTTAAAGCTTTACCGGTCTCGAACAACGCCGTTTGGAATACTTCACCACCCATGCCCGCATTAACAACCGAGTTCCAGTCCATTAATTTAAGCGAACCAGAGGCCAGTGCCTGCGAAAGCTGATACATGGCCGTTGACGCTTGCTCGGAGTTTGATCCCGAGATCGCAGCGATGTTTGCAATACCCTTGATTGATTTCACCGAGGTATCTAAGTCAACGCCAGCCGCCGAGAAAGTACCAATGTTTTTAGCCATTTGGCTAAAGTTATAAATGGTTTGATCGGAATATGTGTTTAACTCATCTAAAGCGTTATTGACATCTTCAAGCGTAGAGCCTTTGCTCGACGTGTTAGCAAGGATGGTTTGAATAGAGCTGATGTTTGTTTCATACTCTTTATAACCGGTTAATGTTGGCGCGATCGTAAGGGATTTTGTAAGCTCAATTCCTGCGTTTACAGCACGGTTCGTGATGTTGGATATAGCAGAGAACGCGGCTGCTCCCATGGCAGAGAATTTTGAGCTTACATTGTCGGCGGCCGTCGACAAGCTATCCAGATTGAAGTTTTTTAAGCTAGTAGATATATCCTGTATGCTCTTTGAAGTGTCCCCAAAATTTAAACTCATCTTGAGTTTATCTAGACTGTCAATAGTCGTCTTTATTTTTCGTTCAAATTCAGAATTATCAAACGTCATTGACACTACGCGGTTGTCAATACTAGGCACGGTTTACCTCCCTCCACACCGTTGTTGCTATTTCGTCAAATATAGGTTGTATTGCTGGATTAATGTAATCTAAGCCTTCCACTAACCCACCATCCTTTGTTGCATGACCATATTGAACCAAAATAGCCACGGGTATGTTATTTTCTACGTTTGTGTTAGTCCAAACAATACCTTTTTTACCGACCTTATTAATTATATAATAATCCCAAGAAGTTGAAAGTAGGCCGGTTTCAACGGGACTTGCGCTGGATAACGCATCGACTCCTTTTTGACCGAGTCTATTTAGCGAAGAAAATATTTCATTAGAGTTTATCTTTTTTAGAAATTTTTCAGTTTTGTTAAAAGACCCGGAGGCGTTAACATTAATCATTATCTTACCTCCGAAAGTCTTAGTCGTTTGACAGTAAAAAAGTTGGGTAAAGAACCGTAAAATGTAAATATAACTCTAGTGCTTTATTCTGTGAGTCCGAATCCCATTTTTTTATAAAAGGAACAACGCGACGAATAAATAAATGCATGTCATAAAGCTCGTTTATTTTTTGACAAACGTCATCCCATTGCTCTCGAGTAACAGTAACTGTACTTGGCAGTGCTGATTCCACGCTAAAACATCCTATTCATCATCATAGCTTCGCCCCCAATTGTCCCACCACTAATACTTATTTGCCTGTTTGCGGACGGTACTCCATTTGCAACAACCTGCATGTTATATGTACCGAGGGGAACTGTGGGGGGTATAAATACTTTACAAGAAGAGGAAACTCCAGGCTCAATCCCTCGATATGTGAAATCGCTAGTTGCGCAGTAATATACATACCCGGATGATGAGTCAGTCAAACGAACTATTGGGAAATTTGTTCGGCAAGACATATCCTCCGACTGGTACCCGCCTTCGTGAATCCCATTTAGGGTATTTCCTGTAAGGGTAAAACTAGAACCGCTAAAAACTGATGCTGGCGCACTTGTTATTGTTGGAACAGAATTACTTAAAGGGACCGCTTCGCTTGTCGTCGGAACGTAAACTCCTACGCCGTTGGTGCCTGCGCTATCAGTTCCTCTATTAATAAATATACTTCCATCCGGAAGAGGAAACATCGGGCCTAAATTTGCGGATGTAAAGAATTTACCCTCATCTAGTATTTCAACTTGGTTTTGACCGTCCCATTTTAAAATAATTGAAGGACCCGAAACATTCCAGTAGTTTTCCTTGTTCGAGGTAAGACCGATGGCGCAAATCAAATCTCCGTTTGGAAGGAAACTTGCGTTTTCATCTCGACAATCGGGAGAGGGTCTGTATATTGAAACCGCATCGCCGGTCGAAATGACAGAGTTTATGTCGCCAACAAATGGGTTATATATATCATCCCCGTAGTCGACTCCGGTAAATTTTAATTTTGTTGAGCTAATGACTGTTTTTGCCGTGGCCTTAAGTTTTACCCATCGAGAATTATTCAAAATTCTTATGAATAAATAGCAGTATCCATCCTGATATATAAAATAAGGGTCATTCTGAATGGGGAAATTTGAAATATCGACTATTAGTTCACCGCCCCCAACAATTTGAATTGCCGTTTTTCCGCCACTTTCAGACGAGATGGTACCGCTGGGAGTGTTTTTGTTATTTACAGAAACGTTTGGTAGCTCTACCGCTTTACTGATGGTATTTATAATACCGCCTGTAATGCTGTTAACTTGCGAACTATAATCTATAGTATATAAAGCTCCGTTTCCAGAAATAAGAACAAATTTATTAATTTTAGCCATGTAAGTTAGACAACCTGGTTCAAACCGTAAACCTGGTGCAGCAATATTTCCTCTCCAAGCGTCAGTATACGCCTGTGATTTTAACGGGGAAACACCCATGCGCCACCAGTTGTTATTTACATTTAAAAGTTTATTTGCAATGCTTGCGGAGTTCCAGACTAAATTATTTGCAGACGGTACACCAGGTCTTATTATTACCATTAGTTGTTCATCACCCGAAAGAGATGGCATACCTAAATAATACCCGCTTGGGCTTAGTGCGTAGACAATTTCTGATTGATAAAATTCGCCCGTATTACTAAGATTTGGATTTGACGGGACGACTGGATTTCCGGGACTTGTATGGACATAATAATTGTTGCGCTCGGACGGGGTCATATTAGAGTTTTTTGCGTGATATCCATCTAGACCATAAAAGTCTCCACCCGTAGTCATGTAAACCGGCATGTGTCCCAACAGACCATTATCACCCAATATTGTCCATGATTCGGTCACTGGATCAAAAAGTTGACAGGCTTTCGTTGCCGCTGATACAGCAAACTCCCCGCAAGTAAACAACACTTTACCGGAATTCAAGATGAACGTTGATCCCCAGGTGTTTGTTTGTGGTATATCTGCTATTCTACGAATTTTTCCGCCTCGGTACGACCCATATTCATTTGGTTCTAAAATATAGCAATTTGTCGCACCTAAAAAATTTATTAATACTTTTCCGTTTGGAAGTAAAATGGAGGTTATCTGAGCAAACGTACGAGTTCCGGGGGGAGCTTCGCTATTGACAACGAACTTATTAATTGCTGCAATTTCATAAAAAGGCACTATTCACCACCATTATTATCTATGTGAATTCTCATGGGGTGAATCCCGTCAAAGTCGCGCTCCAACCTTCTGCAGAAGCAATGCTTTCGATGGGCGGGTTGGTTAGATAATCACTTATAAACACTGTTGTAATAGTCCCAGATACGTTATTGCCGGTAAGAGCAGTTACCAAAGCATCTCTCTCATATGCACCACCATCGCCATCGCTAACGTAATATCTAAGATATTGCCCAACATTCGGACGGCCATTTCCACCACTTCCGCCAGAGTATGCAAATATAGAACCGGAAGACCCTGTCGGCTGACCCGTCGAAGAATCGGATTGCGTTCCAGAACCGGCTTCGTTAACTGCGCGTATCCGAACCGTATACGTAACACCGTTTGTAAGGCCGGTTATGACAATTGGGGATGTT
>Ga0114976_10002237_pt1 | contig 12167 bp, 13 predicted proteins | sample S_130805_EF_Meta_FD_87319 | JGI IMG/M metagenome (GOLD analysis project Ga0114976, IMG submission 87319) | Freshwater microbial communities from Lake Simoncouche, Canada to study carbon cycling - S_130805_EF_MetaG | ecosystem: Environmental > Aquatic > Freshwater > Lake | place: Lake...
CCGCTTACCCACGGGACAATCTGCTTCGAGCTTTGCAAATGCCAGAGTCCGCAAAAATTCAGGACACGCCTAACGGAATGACCTTGTTTGGACACTTTGCCGTGTTTAACGAATGGACACGCATCGATTCGGCATTTGAGGGAAATTTCATGGAACGCATCGCCCCAGGGGCGTTCGCTCAAACATTCTCGGACCGTGGCGCAAACGTTCGCGTTCTTTACGATCATGGGCGCGACCCGTCCGTAGGTAACAAACCGCTGGGCGTGCCTGTTGCGTTGAGTGAGGACGAACGCGGCGCGTTCTACGAAGTAGAACTATTCGACACCGCTTACGTCAACGAACTACGGCCGGCGCTAGCGGCCGGCCAGTTGGGTTCATCGTTCCGCTTTAGTGTCGTTGACGAGATGTGGCAACGGCCTACGATGCCAACAGCGGCAAACCCAGCAATGCTAGAAGAACGAACAATTACCGCCGTTGAACTGTTCGAATTTGGGCCAGTTACATTCCCGGCATACGAAGCGGCCACGGCCGGACTACGAAGCCGAACCGATGAATTTATGGAATCCCTAGCGGATCCAAATTTTGCAGTACGACTAGCGGACAGAATCGGAATTAGAGCCGCCCAACATCTTTTGGAATCAATGCCGGAACACTTCCGCAGCGAATCCGCCAGGCAAGACGGGGCGCCCAACGGGCAACCGGCTACCACAACAAGAAAACCAACCGAACAAGCCGGCCGCCTATTGGCTTCCGCTGTAACCGAGATCGCAAGGAGAAAGTAACAATGGAGTTTTTGACCGTACTTAAGTCAAAGCATGACGCTTTGGCCGCAGAGCGTGCAACGGCCCTAGAGGAAATGGAAGCCGCTACAGCGGTTGCAGTTTCTGAGGAACGTTCCGCCCTTACCACCGCAGAGGACGCAGCGTTTATCGTTGCCCGTAACAAGGTTGATGGTTTGGACTCTGAGCTCGCAGAAATTGCGGGCCGCATTGCCGAACTCGAGACAGTTGCCGCCCGTCAGGTTTCCGCCCGCCAGGTTCCCGAAACTTTCCAAATTATGGACCGTGCCGGAACTGCCGACGATGTGGACTCAAACGTTGCTCGACTGAGCGCCGGCGAAGCCCGTTCAATGGCCCTTTCGACTCTTGAGAAAAAAGACACCCTGGGACTTTCCTCGGAGCAGCTCGACAAGGTGGAGCGCCTTATCCGGTCCGGTTCTATGGACTTGCGCGGCGACCAGGTAGCAAGGCGCCTGTTGCTCACTGAGTCCGACGCCTACCGTTCGGCATGGCAGAAAGTTATGACCCGTCCGAATGCGGTTCTTACCGCCGACGAGTCAAAAGCCATGAACGCACTTGACGAGTACCGTGCAGCGTCACTCACTGACACGGCCGGCGGTTTTGGTGTTCCGGTTCTTATTGATCCAACCGTGATCCTTACCGGGCAGCAGTCACTTAACCCGTTCCGTCAAATTGCAACCGTTAAGACGATCACCAACGACGAATGGCGCGGCGTTTCGTCGGCCGGCGTTACATGGTCGTTTGATGCGGAAGCTTCGGAAGTTTCCGACGATGCGCCAACCGTGGCCCAGCCCACAATTACGGCACACCGCGCAACCGGCTTTATTCCTTACTCCATCGAAATTGGTGGCGATTACGTCGGTTTCGCTAATGAGATGGCGATTTTGCTTGCGGCCGGCCTAGACGAGCTTGAAGCCTCAGCGTTTGCAACCGGCACAGGTTCCGCCGCCCCATACGGCATCATTACCGCACTTGACGCAAACACAAACGTCGAAGTTGCTCTAACAACCGATGGCGCATTTGCGGCCGTGGACGTTCGTAAGGTTTGGGCAGCATTGCCAGACCGTGCGAAGGCCAACGCCACTTGGGTCATGTCCGCCGACGTTGCTAACGACATTTCCGCTTTCGGTTCGTCCTATGGTGCGGACTCGACCGTTGACCTGTCGGGAACTATCGACACCCTTAAGGGCCGTCCGGTAGTTATTTCTAGCTACTTCCCGGACTTCAACGGCGCAACCGCAGCACAAAACATGCTTGTCGTGGGCGATTTCAGCAAGTATTACATCGTCGATAGAATCGGCCTTAGCATTGAGCTAATCCCGCATCTGTTCGGCCTCACCAACAACCGGCCAACCGGACAACGCGGTTGGTATGCCTACAAGCGAGTTGGCGCCGACTCAATTGACGACACGGCGTTCCGTTTGCTTCAGCAGACCTGACCTAACTAGGTCGGAATGACATAGTGTGGCGGCTAGTCCTTTGGGACTGGCCGCCACACTTGTTTAGAAGGGACAAAAAGTGGATTACCTATTTGCTAAAGCAAACTGCGTTGTTGTTTGGAACGAATTTAAAGTTGTTCTACAAACCGGCGAAGCGTGGCACGCTTCGGACCCGTTCGTAAAAGCAAACCCGCACCTATTCGCAGGAGCTCCAACAATCGTTAAGGGCCATCCGGCCGTGTCTAAGCCTGTTGAGTCCGCATCGGCGGAACCAGGGGAAAAGCGAACAACGCGGCGGACAAAGAATGCCTAAACAACCTCGCACCACGAAACGCCAACCAAAGTTGGACGTAGCGCTTGCCTATCTTCATCCGAACAACGTTGGGCACAACTTCCACCAATCGCTAATGCAATTAGTAATGCGCGATTTTCAAATGGACGGCCGGCTAGGCCAATACTTGTCGATTCGTTCCGGTTCAGGCGGAATCGTTGAAGGCCGAAACAGCCTGGCGGAACAATTCCTAGAATTGGACGACAACGTTGAATGGCTATTCATGGTAGACGCCGATATGGGTTTCGAACCTGACGCGCTCGACAGGTTGCTAGCGGCCGCCGATCCAACGGAACGGCCCGTAGTTGGCGGTTTGTGTTTCGCATGGAAAGAACTACAACCGGACGGCCTCGGCGGTTACCACTGTGTAGCTCGACCAACCATTTTCGACTGGGTAGAACATGACGACGGCGTAAAGCGGTTTACCGGAGTAGTCAATTACGAACGCGACGCAATGGTTCAATGTGCGGCCACTGGGACGGCTTTTATTCTCATGCACCGAAGCGTCATAGAAGCGATTTGTGAAGCTAGCGGCGGCCGGCCGTATGACCGTTTACGCGGTACTGACGGAAGCCTGTTAGGCGAGGACATTTCGGCTTGCGTTCGTATCGTTGCTAAAGGTTTTCCGATTTATGTTCATACGGGAATCGTTACGAATCACCTAAAGGAACTTTGGGTAGGTGAATCCATTTACGATCAGGAACGGATCATTGTTCAGGCCGTTTCAGCAATGAACGAAAATGGGACCTGACGCCGCCCGTTATTTGTTGGCGGGCGCCGGCCATCAAGTCGCGAGGCCGTTCAATCTTCGTTGGTTGTTGCCGGCGGTTTGTGGCGATGACGTTTCGCTATGGCGCCTCGTTTGGTTGCTTTCGTGGCCGTTAGCGGCCGCTGGGGCGTTTTGTTGGGCGTTCGGCGTCACTAGTTCATGGCAAGTTGCGGCGGCCGCTACCGTCCTGTTATTGGCTTTGCCGGGGATTTGGGGACCGAAGGCTATTCGGCCAGTTGGCGTTGATTTGCCCGCTATGGCGTTAGGACTGTTAGCCGCCGGCGCATACGTCAACAATCAACCCTTTATTTGCGTGGTTCTTGTTCTATGGGCGGCATGTATTAAAGAAACAACGCCGGCATGGGTTGCGTTATGGGTTTGGCATCCGTTGCCGCTTATCGGCCTCGGGGCCGTTGCCGTAGCCGCTTTGATTAAACGGCCGGCGTTAGATTCGGTTACAGCTCGAAGCGATTTAAGAGAAATCCACGACCACCCTTTACTCAGCGCGTTGCAGTTTCGGGAAGGTAGATGGCGTGACGCGTGGCTATGGGTTGCGCCGTGGGGCGCCACGGCGGCGGCGCTTGTTCCGATTTCAACGCAAACGGCGGTTACAATCGGTTTAGCGCATTTGCAATTGTTAGTAGCGACGGATCAAGTGCGTTTGGTTCAGTATGCAGCGGGACCAATAATGGCGTTAGCGGCCGCTAAAAACTTGCCGTTGCAATGGTTGCCGCTAGTAGTCGTGTTACATGTCTTTTGGTGGCGGCAACCGGAAACTGTGTAGAAAACCGTTTAGGGGAACTAATGAGAGTTCAGCAAGCAACAAGCGTAATTTTGCTTACAGAACCATTTGATGACATCCCTAGCGCTGTAACCGCCACGGCCACTAGCGAACGTACCGGCGCAGCTTTAACGGCGCCCACAACAACGGTTAGCGGTAATCGCGTCAAAGTCACGTTGACCGTTGCGAACCACACAACGAACTTGGACAATTTGGTAATAACAGTCAACGCAACCGTTGATTCGTTGACCGAAAAACAAGTAATGGAAGTGCAAGTAGTCGGTTCCCATTACTGCACGTTGGCGTCGCTACGCGCCGAAGCAAAACTGGATGACGTTTCACGTTTTCCTGACTGGCTACTAGCCGAAGTTCGGGACGAAGTAACTAGCTACGTTGAGGAAGCCGCAAACGTTGCGTTTGTTCCATCGTTCGCTAGCGAATCCCATATAGGCGACGACTCAAACAACCTTGTTTTAAGAACCAACCAGGCGCGAAGCATTGTCGCGATTTCTGTAGACGGCGTAGCGCAATCGCTCACAAACTTTGAACTACTCGCAGGCGATCAACTTCACGGAAAGTCAGGTTTCCCATTTCTTAACCGGGAACCTGTAGTTGTGAAGCTCGAGCACGGCCACGACAGGCCACCAACGCGCCTAGTTCGAGAAATTAAAAAAGCGATCCGTTCCGAACTGTTGAGCAGAGGCGCCCAGGCGCCGCGCGATTTGCTTTGGGAACAAACCGCCGACGGGAACACAGTTCGTTACTCAACGCCGGACTGGGCCGCCGGCCGTTACACCGGAACAATGAGCTTGGACACAACAATACATGCTTACGGTTCAGTCCTTATCGGGTTTGCCTAATGCCAGTACCGACAACGCTTCAACGAATAGCAAGTTTGGACAGGTTGGCTTATCTGCTTGACCAGGCGAACGCGGACCCTGAACTAACAATTTTGCAAGGACCGCCACGCGATCCGCAGCAAGGAAAATTGTTGATCCTTGGGGACGTAACCGGCGAACTATCAGTAGCGCACCTAACAGCCGGCCGGAAACAATACGATGACCGTTTCGAAGTAGAGCTTTTGTGTATGGCCTGGGACCCTGGGGCCGATTCCCATATTTACGCCGATAGCGATTGCGAACAGATAGCGGAACTAGTGCGGGACGTAGTAGCCGCTCACCCTCGGCTAGAAGCGCTTGTAAACGGCGACGGCCTAGACGGCGTAGTCGCCGCAACGCTAAGCCGCTTCGACGGCCCTAACCGTTGGTGGAATCCCGAAGGCGTCGGAACCGCAATGCGGCTAACCGTTAACATTCATACCCGTATCGCTTGAAAGATGGTGAAATGAAAGCAATTAAATATGTGGGTCCTCATCCGTCGGTAGAAGTTGAAACCGGGCCGCGTTTGTGGATCGAAGTTAAGAACGGCGACAAGGTAGAAGTGTCGGACGATTTAGCCGCCCGATTGCTAGAGCAATTCGACAATTGGACCGAAACGAAACCGAAAAGCGGTAAACCAACCGCAAATACAGAGGACGGCAAATAATGCCTATTGAAAGCCAACTCGGAACCAAAGACGAAACAACTTACGGAACCGCTGTAACGGTTGATCGTTTCCAACCGTACTTGTCGGAAAGTTTGAACCCTGAGCGGTTCAGGACTCGGACGCCGGCACTTCGAGCAGACAAACAAACGCACCGTTCCGACGAATACGCCGCCGGAATTACTGGCGTCGCCGGTAGCGTCGAATTTCCAGTTTATTCAAACAGTTTCGGCGTTTGGCTCAAACGTGCATTGGGCGCCGTTACCACTACCGGCCCAACAACAGGCGCTTATCAGCATGTCGGCACCATTAAACCGGACGTTTGTTTGACTTCGTTTACAACTCAGGTAAACCGGGCGCTCGCACCGTGCGCAGTAACCGACGGACCTTTTACCGTTGAAGGTTGCCAAATTGAATCTTGGGAACTGTCTTGTTCGGTAGAGGAACTACTCACGTTTAGCGCCGAAATCATCGCAGAGGATTGCACTAGCGGAACTTCACTGGCCGCCGCTTCCTACTCAGCGATGAGCGTTCTTAGCTGGGCCGGCGCTTCGCTAACCGTTGACGCCGTAACGGTTCCAATCATGTCGTTCAGTCTCAAGTGCAGTAACAACCTTAAGGGCGACAGGCTTTATTTGCAGAACTCAACAAAGCGTTCGCAGGCGCCGCGCGACGATTTCCCAGAACTAACCGTCGAATTTGAATGTGATTTTAATGCTTGGACTCAATTTAATAAGTCTGTAGCAACAACAGCCGCCGGCACACAATCCGCAATTGTGTTTACCGTCAACGGCCCTAGCGTTATCGGGACCTCGGGAACCTACCCAGGCGTAACTATCACTTTGCCGGCCGTAGACATTACCGAAGCCGACGCCAACGTAAGCGGCGGCGAAATGCTCACCCAAACCGTTTCCGGCATGGTGCTAGATAACGGAACTGATGAACCAATCAGCTTCGCCTACCGCACTTCCGACGCCACGCCGTAAGCGATGCCGGAACCCGCGCTAAAGATTTACGGAGCACGCGAAACGCGTAACAGCCTACGCAAAATGCAGGTAGAAGGCGCCGGTAAAGCGTTACGGGAATCGCATAAAAAAATAGCCAAGTTTCTTGAAGGCCGGACGCGTGGCAAAGGCAACGCGCAGCAACGCAAAGAACAACGCGGGTTGCTGGGTAAAGGGACTCAACGCCAATCGGTTCTGTCGATCAAAAACACGGCGGCCGCACCGTTTGCAATTGCCGCTTACATGGGAACAAAGAAACAAACTGGTTGGTACGCTCGAGCACGCTATAACAACTCAACAGGCAAACAGTTTCCCGAATGGGTAGGTAACAACTGGGACCTGTTGAACGGCGTTGGCCCTTACGTCATTGCTGACCAAATACAAACCGACCGACAAGAATTGTTGGATATGTATTTTGCAGAAATGCGAACGACGGCTAACGCACTAGGTTTAGGTATGGAATAAGCACCAATGAGGGACAAACCATGCCGCCAGTAAACCCGAAACAAAAAAGCGCTAACGATTTCACCATGACGCTAATGGTGGACGGGAACCGTTACCCGTTTTCCATGTCGGACATTTCCGCTCGAATGGAACTAGAGCTTTACCGCCAGTCCGGTTTAGTGCTCACAAAAGTAATTCAGGAAGTTTCAGAATCGCCGGCCGGTTTCCATATTGCGGCCCTTGTTTTTCTTGCCCGAATTTCACGCGGCGACGAAATAACGTTTGACGAAGTAGCAGACTCTATGGGTTTGGCTTCCGAAATCGAAGTAATGGTCGACGACGAACTGGCCGATGAGGTCGATACCCCAAAAGCGCTCGACGGGAACTAAGGCGGCATTTGCCGGAACTGGCGCATTGGTTCGGGATACAGCCTGAACAGGTGGATGGACTCACGCTAGGCGAACTGCGAGAGTTTATTAGCCGGCTTAATAAATGCCCGCCAATTGGCGCCGTGTTTATGGTTGCAACGAAGGACTGAGAACCAATGGCACGCAACGAAGTAAAAGTTGTTATTACCGGCGATGCCGACAAATTCAAGAAATCGTTAGGCGATGCCGAATCCGGTCTAGCGAAATTCTCTAGCAAAATGGGCGCCGTTGGTTCCTCTATGCGAAACGTCGGTAAAAACATGACGATGGGCGTTACGTTGCCGCTTGTCGCTGGGGCCGGCGCCGCCGTCAAATGGGCCGGCGAACTAGAGGACGCTCAGGCAATGAGTAGCCAAGTTTTCGGCAAAATGGCCGGCAGCATGGACTCCTGGGCGTCTAACAGCGCAAAAAACTTTGGCCTTGCTAAAGGCGAAGCCGTTGAATGGGCTAACCAGTTCGGAATTAGGTTGCGGCAAATTGGCGGACAAACAGCCGAAGGCGCCGCCAAAACTTCGCAAGATTTAACGCAGCTCGCCGGCGATTTCGCTTCGGCGTTTGGTGGAAGTGTTCCCGAAGCCGCGCAAGCAATCGGAAGCGCCCTAACTGGCGAAATGGAACCGTTGAAACGGTACGGAATTGTTATCAACGACACGGCCCTAAAAAACAAGATATTTGAGCAAACAGGTAAAAAAGTTGAAGGGACGTTAACGGCGCAGCAGAAACAGCAAGCAACGTTGGCGTTGCTTACTGAACAGTCGAGCTTGATACAAGGCGACTACGCCAGAAACGCCGACGGCGCCACCAACGCGCAGCGGACAATGACCGCTTCCCTTAAGGACGCCGCAACTAAAATCGGAACCGTTCTGTTGCCGTTCGTTACGAAGGCCGCCAAATTCATATCCGAACTAGCCGGCAAATTCTCCAACCTGAGTCCAAACATCCAAAAAATAATTGTCATTGTGGGCGTAGTCGTGGCCGCCCTGGGCCCGCTAATCGCTATTGCCGGAACCCTCGCAACGGCAATTGGTTTTATTGCTTCGCCAATTGGGCTAGTTGTAGCGGCAATTGTTGGACTAGTTGCAGCGTTTGCCTACTTCTACAAAACAAACGAAGGTTTCCGAACAAGCGTTAACAACTTGATTACCGTCGTTAAAGACAAACTGGCGGCGGCGTTTAACTACGTTAAAACCGTTGTATTGCCGGCGCTTATGACGGCGTTTAACCGCTTTAAAACCGAAATACTGCCCCAGCTAATAAACGCGTTTATAAGCGCAAAAAACATGTTGATTCCTGTTATGCAGGCCGTTGGCGCTTACATTTCTGCGGTTATTTCAACGATTATCAGAGTCGCGAGGGCGCTTATCCCGATTTGGGTTGGCGTGTTCCGATATGTCGCTAATTTCTTTCGTGCGATTTGGGGACCGATTCAACCGTTTATTCGTGGCGTATTACAGGTAATAACCGGCATTTTTCAAACGTTCGCCAACATTCTTCGCGGCAATTGGTCGGCGGCGTTTGGTGGACTAAAAAACATTGTTGTTGGAGCGTTTAACATTGTTAGGGGCGTAATCGGTGCAGCAATAGCGGGAATCGGCCGCCTTTTCTCAGGCGTCGGAGGCGTTATCGGTCGAGCACTATCAGGTTTGGCTAACGCTATGACGGCACCATTTAGAACCGGCGCTAACGCAATCAAAAACATTTGGAACTCCACTATTGGCGGCCGTGGCGTAACAATTCCCGACATTCCCGGCCTACCTGGGCGCGGCCAACGGTTCCAAATACCGCGCTTACATAGCGGCGGAATTGTTCCCGGCCGTATCGGTTCGGAAGTTCCCGCCATACTGCAAGCCGGCGAAATGGTCCTATCGTTGGCACAAGTAAAAGCAATGCGAAGCGCCCCAGCTCGAACAGCAACCGCTAACAGCGGAACTACTTATGTTGTCAACGTAACGGCCGGCGTTGGGGACCCTGCCGAAATTGGGCGGACCATCGTTGACATGGTGAAACGGTATGAAGCTCGGAACGGTTCAACCTGGCGGGCCGCGTAATGCCGTGGCCGACGTTGGCTATCAAAATTGCTACTTCGGCGCCGCTTGAAGCGTTCACACTTGACGACGCTACCGAAGGCCGCCTAGCGGATCCGCCAACGATTGTCGGCTATCCGCTAGGCGGAACGTTTGGCAAAGAATGGACCGAAATAACAACTGACGTATTGCACGAATCGGGCGTTGAAATAATCCGTGGCAGTAGTAGCCAACAAGGGCCGTATTTCCGAACCGAAGCCGGCCGATGCACGTTTACGCTCGATAACCGTTCCGGCGACTATGACCCTTTGAACTTGGCGAGTCCGTATGTTGCCGGCGGCGTGTCTCAGCTTCTCCCAGGCGTACCCGTCAACATTGAAGCAACTTACGAAGGCGCCGTATTTAGCCTGTTCGTTGGCTACGTCGAAAAATGGGACGTTACCTACCCAGGGGAAGCAAATACGACAAGCATCGTTGAAGTGTCGGCGGTTGATTCTGTCGCCTTGTTGCAAGCCGCTAACAAACCCGAAGTTGAGGCGATAGGCGCCGGCGATTACACCTACCAACGAATAGGGCGCCTACTAGACCGCGCAGACTGGCCGGCCGCTCAAAGGGACCTCGGCACAAACACCGAAACTTCTTGTTTAGCGACAACGATGACCGAAGCGCCTTGGGCGGAACTGTTAACTACCGCCGATTCCGCAAACGGGTATTTGTTTGTGACAGTGGACGGCGTAGTTACCTATCGTTCGCGCGGTTCGTTTCCTAGAACGCCGGAAATAGTCATAGGCGCCGGAACGGACCTGCCAGTTGTGTCGCTACAACTGAGTAACGACTGGGACCAAATTTACAACCGGATAAGCCTTGCAAAAAATGAAGGCGTTCAACAGTCAGTATTTGACGAAAGTTCGGTTTCCCTTTTTGGTACTCGAACGTTTGAACGTTCCGACTTGATTAGCGAAACCGACGCGCAAGTAGCCGACTCGGCCTCAATTCTGCTTTCCCAGTACGGCAATCAGGTATTACGCCTAGACGGCATTGAGCTACAACCCGACGACACTTACAGCGGCGCCGCATGGGGAAACCTGTTGCGAATGGAATTCCTACGCCATATTGAGGCGGCGTTTCAAAGCACCGACGGTAGAGACATTACGGCCGCCGGTTTGGTGCGAGGAATCAAACTATCAGCGCGTCCGCTTCGCTGGGTATGGCAACTTTCAACAACTCGAACTCCAGATACAGCCGGCGATTTCACGCTAGACGACGATTCGCTAGCTTTCTTGGCCGGCTATTTAGATTCCGAAATAGAACTAATAATCGGCTACTACGAATTTTTGGTAGCTCAATACGGGCAAGCAACCGCAGACAGTTTGTTTACAACCTACGGTTTAAATGACTTTTATGGTGACTGGTCTACTTATTGGGCAACCCTCGGCCGTTTGCCGGCGGACTTACAACCGCAACTAACAAAAATGTTGGATTTTGTCGGTTTGAGTTACACGACATGGACGGCGCTCTACGTCACACAAGTATTTAGAAACCTTGCGCTATTCTGATTCCTCGGAGGACTCATGGCTTCAATCTTCAAAACATTTACGGCGGGAAGTGTCCTCACGGCCGCCGACCTCAACAACTATTTAATGAAACAAGCGGTAATTGTGTGCGATACAAGCGCCGATTATCCCGGCTCTCCGCTCGAAGGAATGGTTGTTTACGACAAGGCGCTAGACGCTCAGCTGACCTACACGGGCGCCGCCTGGGTTCGTACCGTCCCAGTTACCTCTACGGCCGTCCAAACGTACACGCCGACTTGGGCGCAAAGCGCAACGATTACCGCAACGGTTAACGAAGCGCGTTATATCCGTACCGGCCCGATCGTTGAAGCGTGGGTAAACCTTGACGCAACAAGCGCAGGAACCGCAACTAACGCAATAACTGTAAGTTTGCCCGTTACAGCATCGGGAACCGTTGTGGGGACGCCAATAGGCGAATTCGTTTTTAAGCGAAGCGCAGTCAATTGGGTTTGTGGCGTTGCTTTGTTGAACTCGAGCACTACCGCAAACTTTGTTATTCAGGATTTCGCCGCCGGCTTCGGTGCAACAACAACAATTGCTTCCGGCGATGATTTCCGAATGCACGTTAGGTACACGGTTTAAATGTCTGTTCCGACGCTAAACATTGACGATTTAGGCGCCTATGTTTCTTGGCATGTTCGCGCTAATTGTATTTGGCGTGCCGATTTTGAATCTACGGCCGACGGCGATTTAGAGGACCTCACAACGGCCACAATTCGGGCCAGAGTTACCGCTAGCAGCTCGAGCACTACAGCGCTTAAAACGTTTACGGTTACTAAGTCAACGCGTTTAGGGCAATGGAACATAACTGTTGCAGATACGAACGCGACGCTTGCCGCCGGTACTTATTGGTGGGCCATGGAAATTGATACCGGCGCCGGCGATGAACCTTTGATGTCCGGCGAATTTATTGTGGAACCGTGGGTAGTGGCGTGAGAGTCCTTAAGGTCACTCAGTCAGGGACGGGCGCTACAGCTGGGCGCCGGTTTTCGGTAACTGTTGGACGTAACGGCCCCCAGGGCGAACCGGGC
>Ga0114976_10002240_pt1 | contig 12163 bp, 18 predicted proteins | sample S_130805_EF_Meta_FD_87319 | JGI IMG/M metagenome (GOLD analysis project Ga0114976, IMG submission 87319) | Freshwater microbial communities from Lake Simoncouche, Canada to study carbon cycling - S_130805_EF_MetaG | ecosystem: Environmental > Aquatic > Freshwater > Lake | place: Lake...
CATGAGGCTTTTTGCGTCAGCCGCGCCAGCGCCAGGAACAATGTTGGCTGCAAAGCGACCTGTCGGCGCGGGCAAGTCTGCCGCAAACTCCGCGTTGCGATACCCGCCGGGCATTTCCGGCGCACCTGACCGCCGCTGGCTGAATGCCAACAACGCGCGCTGCATCTGGTCCGGTGGCAAAGCAAGGATAGCGTCCCGCTCTGCCGCCAGATCGGCGTTTTGACCGTAATTGGGTTCTGGCATGGCTTAAGCCCCCGGAGTTGTGGTTGCCGGCTGCGCTCGCAACGCTGGCGTGCTACCCAAGATTGAACCCAAGGCTTGGAAATACCCTGCCGTCAGGCGCTGCGCCTCTTGGTTGCCCGCAAGCCCGGCCTGAATGGCCCGCAGCGTGTACTGGTCCGCAATCCCGCTCGCGTTTAGGCCCGTGCTGTAAGCAAGGTTGCTGTACTGGCTGCCAAGGTTGCCCTGCGCCAAGCCGGTGGTAATGCCGCTTTGCGCGTAACGATCGCCAATCTGCTGAACGCCAAGACCTTGCTGATATTGGCTGCTCAACAGCGCCTGGCGCAACCCTTCTAATTGGTTGATGCCCTGCGCCGCACCGACGCCACCAGACCTGGCCTGAGCCTGCGCTTGCTGAGCTTGTGCCGCTTGCAGGGATTGCGCGCTCATAGGGCTTAGAGCGCCCGCCAGAGCCTGTTGAGCCTGTTGCTTACCCTGCTCCTGATACGGTGTCGCAAGGGCTTGTATGGCCGCCTGAACGGGCGCTGCGCGTGCCGCAACATCAGCCGCCGTTCCAGACATGGCTTCTTGAGTAGATGTCGCGCGCTGCTGCGCTTGATTGGCAATGCCCTGCACCTGAGCCTGACCCGCCCTAGCTTGAGCCTGTGCAGCATTCCTTGCTTGCACGCCTAAGCCAAGGCCAGCACCAGCAAGCCCAAGGCGCGCAAGATCAGCGCCGCCAATGTTGCCTAGACCGCCAATGCCCAGCCCGCCAAGCAACTGCTGAAGAAAGCCCGGCGATTGCGCCGCCGCCTCATCAGCCCTCACACCAGCCGCTTCGTTGGCGTTAGCAATCGCCGCAGCCTCTGGATTTGCCGTGTCAAACGCGCCTCTAGCAGCGGTAGGCCCAGCAGCACTAGGGTCAGCGCCCGGCCCAGGCAAAGGCAAATCACGCGGATTAACGTTGTAGGTAGTTGGACCCGTTTGCGTGGTATCTGATTGCGGCTCAGCGGCTGGTTCAGGCGCGGAAGCACTATAAATGTTTTCAAAAAATGAACTTCCCGGCCCAAAATCGTCATCGCCCGGTTCAAACTCAGGCAGGCCAGTATCCGGGTTGATACTGCCACGACCACCGCGGGCCTTCAGCAACGCAGCCTCTTTCGGCGTAATGTGGGCCAAAACCGTATCCCGGCCACGGCCCTTAGCGCGCACCTTCTTCGCCAACTGTCGCAGATCGACATCAGCCAAAGAATCAGTCCCCAAAGCGCGTGCCAACCTAGCCATATGATGATCCTGTCGGGTCTGTTGTCCTCAGAGAAGCCGTATTCCAAGGCGACGGTCTAGCATTACTGTCAAGAGAGCTATCACCAGAGATAGGAGAACTATACCCCGGATCACTCCCCGTAGAAAGCAAACTTGCGAGCGCGGAAGCACTTATGGTGGACGGCGCACCCGTAGTGGCCGCACCACTAGCAGCGTCAGTGCCGCTCGGCGCACCGCCACCCGTTATACCACCACCCAAAGCGCCACCAAGACTGCCCAACGCCGCCGATGTGGCCCTGTTGCGCGAAGTGCCAGAAGAAACAGAAGGCGTAGGCGTCATAGCCTGCCCAATTAAGCTGCTAGAAAGCGAACCACCAAACTGGGATGCGGTATTGCCTAAATTAAATCCCTGTTCGCCCAGCAAATAGCTTGTCAACGCACCGCCACCGCCCGTTGCAGCCCCCCGCAACGCCGCAGCACCCACATCGCCACCACCTACCGCAGCCCTGGCCGCCCCGCTGGCGCCGCCTCCAAGCGCGCTAGACAAGGTGCCTTTTAAGCCGCCCTCAAAGCCTTCCTTGCCCAGCCCCGCCGCACCCAGCAACTCTTTTGAGCCTGCGCTAACAAGACCACCAACAGCGCCGCCCAAAGCCCCCAAACCCGGATCACTGCCGGTTAGCGCGGAAGTCAAAGCGCCGCGGCCAGCACCCACCAATGACGTAGAACCTAGTTTAGCAACCAGCGGGTTAATGCCGGCGTCTTTTGCCGCAATGGTCAGCGGGTCGCTAATGTTAACAAGGTTGCCTACGCTCTCAACAACGCCGCTAACTGCGTTATAAACCGATGTCGCGCCGTCAATAATGGATGAAAATACGGAAGGCGCAGCAGCCTCCGCAGCACCAGCGGCAGTGCCAGCCTCCACCGCCGCAGCGCCACCAGCCTCAATTGCCGCCACAGCAGGCGTAGCTTCCGCTACAGCAGCCGCCGCCGCACCACCTTCAATAGCGCCCTCTGCCACCCCCGCAGCAACAGCGCCCTCCAACCCACCCGCAGCAGCAAAAGCCCCTAGCGCCGTGCCCGCAGTAAGCACCACCGCAACCGCCGCAAACACACCCGCAATAATATTGAACGTGCCCTTGTCGCTCTTACGCGCTAGCGCCCGTTGCTGGTGATACTGTTGCATACGCTGCCCCTCGGGGCTTTGCTCGTATGCCAAATCCTGCGCTGCTCTCTGGTCAGCTAAATACTGGCTGTACTGCGCGCTGTCAGGGCCAAATCCCCCGCCCGCCGCCGTGTAAGCATCATATTGACCGCCATATTCCGACATTAGAGGGCCACCTCCATAACGTAGGTGGGCACCATCTGGCCGTTTACATACTTCATCTGCGTGCTCACGTTAGGCTGCAAACCCGCCTGCTGTAACCCAGACTGAATAACCCGCATGATGGCAGGCTGCATGGCGTAGGTATAAGCCTTCTGGATGCCCATAGAGCGCAGCGTGTTAGGCAACACCGCCAGGCGCTGCATAACCTCCTGCAAGCCCTCCGCAGTGTACATATGCACCTCCGCTTCCGTCTGCGGCAGCCACTTCCCGTCAGAACTAACCCGGCTGGTTGTAAATACCGTGTTCCCAATACGGGAAATCGTTAAAACCTTAGCCTTCACCAAAGCGCCAATGTGAATTAATGCCTTTTCCGTTTCTTTTGGGGAGCCGGTTTCGGCGTTTAGCCCCCCGCGCAAAATCTGGCTGGTGTTTTGTTGCTGTGAGGGCATTAGGTCAGCCCCAACGCAACAGCAATCTGCTCATGGATCGACAAATGCGTGGCAAGCCAATCGTAGAACGATTCTTCGTTGTTCCAGTCGGCATCCAGCATATTAAACGGGTCTTGCAGCCCCAAAAGGCCCGCAAAAGACTGGTGCTCAACCTGGTGTGGAAGCAACCAATCGTCCAAATTGTCTATATCAGCGTCCGCAAGCGGAAAAGCAGGCACCTGAATGCCCTGCGCAAAGAATGTCTCGCGGAATACCTGATGCTGCACGCTATTGACGAACAAGAACTCGCCTAGGCTGTCCTTGTCGCCAAATTTAACAATGCTGAGCGTGCCAAAGTCCATCAGCCACGCTTATCAGCAACAGAAAGCCCCACGCCAACCAGCGCAGTGACCGCGCCTACGGCAGTATTGACGGTATCAGTGTCAGCGTAGCCTTTAGCAACAAAAAAGCCGCCAGCCACAGTGAGAAAATGACGAAAGATGCCCAGCCACATGTCACGGTTCATAGCAATCTCCTATTTGTCTGCCTTGCGGTCTAGCTTGTCGAATATCTGCTTTACCATATTCTTAATTTCAAGAATATCTTGGCGGTAGTCATCCTTGGCAACGTAGTTGACGTGCAAGTCACGCTCCAACTCCTTAAGGTCTTCCTGCAACTCCCGCACTGCGTCCCAAACGACCTTTACAAACCAGCCAATGCCCGCCCCTGCTACCGCTATGGCTATGTTGTAAATGCTCTGGTCCATCCTAGGCCGCCGGTGCAATCACGAGTTTGCCTTCCGCCACTAACGCCATCATGTTGGCATAGTCGGTGTTGGCCGGGTCAATAGGAACAAACGACGGCGCTCCGTTGATGTCAACGGAAATGCCCCTGGTTTTTCCATAAACGGCTACATACTGGGCGTTTGTGTATTCAGGCATGCCTCACAACTCCGCTGAGCAATTTAAGGTAAAAGCACAAGCCCCATTTGAAAGAAAACTGCTAAAAGCAGTTGTTGTTAAACTTATTGATCCAGAATAAGTATTGGCAACACTAGGCCCTGCATTCATAGAGCCTGACGGCGATGCGCCAGTGATTGTTGCTGTTGGCGCCGCGCGCATGGTTGATGAAAAAATTGAATTCCATTGCACCAACTCTCCAGTAAAAGCTATGGAACCATAGATTGAGGCTTGTGTAGAGAAGTAATACCGTTGGCACAACATCAACGTCTCGCCAATCGGCAGCCGCTCAAACGGCGTGCTGGAACTGCCCGCCTCAAGCTGCACGCCCGTAACGGTCCAAGTGCCGGAAGTTTGAGCGCCAACGCTAAAATTAATAAGAACACCATTTGCGGCATTTGCGCCCAGGTTAAACGTAGCCGTGTACTGCGTCGCAGTAGCAGACATGGTAAATGAGCCATAAGTTATTAAAGTAATACTATTAAAATTATCTATTGTGTTGGCGTAATAAGCATACCAATCGACATTCGTTAATAGTGAATTAGAAATAGTGGCTGTTAATGTTACGTTTTGGTTAACTAAATCAGCAACATTAACCGCTTCAATTCTTTGTAAAAAATTAATGCCAGTAACGCTTGCCGCGCCAGTTATTTGAGTCGCGTACTGAAAACCAGAAGAGCCGGCAACCCTTTGCGCTGTAACGGAAGCACCAGACGGAAGCACAACCCACCTGTCTAAATTATAAGCACCAGCAGTGGTAACGGTCTGCGCCGTGCCAGCATTACGCTGGTCAATCCGCATATCGCCATTGATGATACGATTGCGCCGGTAGCCGTTGGTAGGCGCAGTCACAGTACCTGACAGCGTTACGTTGGCAATGCTGCCGCCAGTGATCGACACGTTAGCCAGGCTGTTCGTGCCGTTGCCTATGCCGTTAATTCCGTTCACCACCGTCGAAAAGTTGTTGTCCAACTGCGACAGCGGAATCGGCACCGTGGCGCCGCCAAACGTGTTTGGGATCGTGATCGGAAGCGCCATTAGAACCTAGCCCTCAATTCATATTCGAGTTCCAACGTGTTCAACGTGTAGATGGCAGTGTCAGACAAGATCGTCAAACCGAGGTACTTGCCGTATTGCTGGGCATCGCTCTTGTAAAGCTGATACCCGTTGTTGAACCAACTTATAGTGGCGCTACTGCTGTTTGTCCACGTTATCGTGGCACCCGAGGTGTTCGTCCATGACACAAACGTAGCCAGCACATAGCCAACGGTAGCCGCCGCAGTAGTCCTCACCTCACTGTCAACCGTGACAGCAACATTGCCCAACACCGACGCGGTTGTTTCCACGCCAAACTTAAGCGCCTGCTTGTCCCTAATTGGGTCCGTCAGCGGCCACAGCGCGCTTCTGATAATGACGTTGCCGCCTACAGTGCTGCTGTTGTACAGCCTGTAAAGCCCGCCGCTGGTGGTGCCATACAACGAGATGATGCCGTTTGACGGCACACTGGTCACATAATTCAGCGCGCCCTGCGACGTAAAAAACCACCGCTTGTCAAAGAACACCGCCTGAATGGGGCGCGCACCGGCTAACGGATCGTTGTAGGTAAACGACCAAGCCGCGCACAAGATGTTGTTGAGCAGCACCTGGCCGCCCGTTACCGGCTGCGTAAAATCAATCAGCGGGAAAATGCCGTCTAACTGCGTGCTGAGCTTGCTTGTGGTAGAACCCACCAGCGCATACACGCCGTAATCGTTCATGAACAACACTGACCGAAAATACGGGTAGATGGTCATGTTGCGCTTGGTGCCCACCGAGGCACTGGCGTTGGTGTTGGTGAAGATCGTGGTGCCGTTTGTTTGTACACGAACGTCCGAGAAGACGTTGATGCTATCGTCGCCAAACACATACAGGAAGTTGTTAGCCGGCAGCAGCGCCGTGATGTTGTTGTGCAGCGTCTCATCCGTCAGCAGGATGTTGCCCGCGCTCACGCTTACAAAATCGTTGTATTTGCCGGCTGCCGAATAGTAGACAGTGCGCCCCTGCGCCACCCAGACCCGCCCCGAAAACGTAGAGACATCCACGCTCTGGTCCGTACTAGCCACACCCTGCGCAATGGCCGCTCCTGTGCTAAACGAGACCGATGGCGCAGAGGTATACCCCGTGCCGTTGTTAGTCATGATAATAGCAATCACAGCGCCGCCAGAGACAATTGCCGTGCCCGCAGCGCCTAAGCCGCCACCTCCGGTGAACGTCACGCTGGGCGCGCTGGCATAGCCCGTACCGCCGCTCAGGACGGTCGCAGCAGCCGTTCCCTTGGCGAAGCTGAGGGTACTACACACCGCAGCCGCGCTAGCACCTCCACCGCCCGTAAACGTGATGCTAGGGGGAGACGTATAACCAGACCCCGTTTCCGTAAACAGCAACCCGCTCACCGAACCAGCCGTTACCAACGCTTGGGCAACAGCCTGCACACCGCCCGTTTCATTGGGCGCTCCAATCGCTACAGAAGGCGCAGAGGTGTAACCCGTTCCAGCGTTAGTGATGCCGTAAGCGGAGATAGAACCAATGGACACCAGGTTGGTGGCATCCCAAGTGAACAACCCGTTGTTGGGGTCAATAATAAGGATACGCTCGCTTTTCCACTGCGCTATGCGCACACCAGAAGCCGAGAATTTACTTGCGGCGGCTATTGTGCCACCCGCTCCCGTATCAACGCGATAATACTGAGCGCCACCGTCAGCAAAGAACGCAACAACGTAGTCCACGTTCTTGATGCTAAAACTGTACAACGCCGTGGGCGTGCCGCTCCATGCAAACAGAATGCTGGATTGCAAGCCAAGCGTCTTGATGTTGCCGAACCCAATCGGCTGGGCGTTCTCCAGCCAAGCAAACTCATCACTATCAATTGCCGTGCGGTTAGCCTGGGTATTTACACCCTTGAAGTTCTTGACAACCTGATATGATTTTTTTTGCTCAGCCGCGGCCATGCTAAGACCCTGAGCCGTAGGGGTCGGGCATCCGGCGCGTAAAGCTGGTGTTAATCACAGACATGGCCTTAGCCTTGTACTGGTTTAGGAATATCTCAGCCTCGCCGTAAGACTGCTCTTTAAACTTGGCTTGATGGCAGGCGTAATAAGCTACCGGGTCAGTCCACGGGCTGATGATAGCATCCACGTCCGTTGTGTTAACCAAATCCGTAGGCAGGATGATCGTATCCAGTTCCATCTGGTAAACTTGGTCGGGAATAGGGCTAAGGTAGAACGACTGCTGCCCATACACCGAAAAAGCAATTGGCCGGCCATAGTAGTTCTGCCAAAACCGCAATTCGGCGTTAAACTGAGTCCAAGGCAAGTAGCGCAGCGGAATGCGCGTGTTGCCCCAGTACAAATTGATGTTGAGGATGTCCATCGTCTGAATGCCGCTCGGCAGCGCGCTAAACAAATAGACTTCTTGGTTTGTAACCGTATTTACGGTCTGGATGGTGCGCAGGCACCCCGTATCGCGCACCAAACGAGAGCGCGCGGCGTTGATATAATCGGTTAGCTCGGTGTCAGACCAAAAATTGGCGTTTGCGTCATGCAAAAGCCGCCTGCACTGCGTAATGTAAGTCTGAAGGGTAGCCATCGACTCTCCAACTCATGATACGAGTGCAACAACCTTGGGCCGCTCTTCTTTCGGTTCCTCATCAGAAATAACAAACCGATTTAGCCGTTCCAAGCCTTTGGGTATGTCGTTAGACGTGACCGCCCAGCCTAGCCTGGCAAGCACGGGTACGCGATTAGCCAATCCGTACCCAAAAACGTGCCGCGCAACCTCCAAAGGCACCATGACGGCCTTTCCGGGCGGGAACGTGTACTTGTCCCCATGCCACATATCCTCAAACACCTCTTTGGTGCCGTTGCTCACCCACACATCACTCATAGGTTTACAATATCACCCCAAACGGTGATGTTGACCGCCGAGTTAGCAACCGCAGTACCCACCTTCAAGAACAACACAGGCGCGGTGTAAGCCGTGGTGGCCGCACCAGAAGCAAGCGTCAGATCCTGCCAAGTGTTACCACCCGTGATGTTGCCGGTGGTCTGACCGCCCGAGGTGGTAACGGCGTTAGAAGTGTTGCCATCGTTAGACGTAAACACCACTACGTTAGCGGTTGCCACATTCGGCACTGAACCACCCGCCGTGTTGGACGGGTTGGTCACAGTAATGCGCCGAATAATGTACGAACCGTTACCAAAAGGGCTGCCAATGCCGCCCCCAAGGACGGGCAAAGCAACCACAGCGTTGCCCGTGCTGGCAAGCGATTGACCGGAAACAAACGCAATCTTGTAAGACCCAAACGAGTCCTGAAGATCATTACCAACGTATTGTGGGGACGCCATGGGTTGCCTCCTTTACCAAGCCGTGCCGGAACCGCTGGACACGTTCGCGCCGCCGTTCACAGTCAGCAGCGTAACAGTCTGCGTACCGGAAACCGCATTAGCGCGGACGTTGAAGCCGTCCGAAATCAGCACACCGCCCGTGTTGTTCGCCAACAGCGTGGACCAGCTATTTGCCGAACCCGTGTAGTTGTTGACTTCAATGGTGACGTTGGCTGCGGGCAGCATCAGGTAGGTGCCAGCCGGAACAAACTGCGCATTGCTCATCGCGGTGGCGTTGCCGGCACCGACGCTGGTGATGCTCACAGGTTGCAAATACGCGCCCGGCGTGTTGGCCGAGGCGTTCGCAATGATGATCTTGTTTAGACCGAGAGCCATTGTTCTGCCTCCTTAGATCGTTAGAGCGTTGAAGCCAGTAACCTTGGTCATGGCTCGTGGTTTGGTATTCACCAACTCCGCAATCATGAGCACGGCACCGACATAACCAATCTGCCAGTTAGGCAGGGTGGACTCAAAGCCCGTGAACACAAACGAACCCTGATCGTGGATGTACAGCGACAGGTAGTTGGTGTTCAGGAAATACAGCGTGCCTTCGGGGCAGTACGGATCGGGATAGATCGGCACACCAGCCACCATAAGCGCGCGGAACGCAGCCTGCGGGCCATTGGCATCGCCATCAAAACCGGAACCCGGCGTGATAACGTACTGCTCCTGACCAACGTAGTCCTGCGCCAGCAGGGTCCATGTACCAAATCCGCACACGCCAAAGGTCGGCACTTCCGCGCCGTTCTTAACCGTACCGCTGATGTACTGAAGGACGTTCTGACGGGTCGGGTTGACCGAACCAGCCGCGTACACCTTGGAGCGCCACCAAGTATTCACCGAGGTGGAGCGGGCAATGTTGCCGTAGGTGCCAAGCGTGGTGCCATCGTCAATCGCACCCGGCAGACCAATAAACTGCTGAGTGTTCGTGGTGTTGTTGTACAACGCCGTCGCCATCGCATCCATCATGACGTTGGTCGCGTCATTCATGCGGGCTTCGATCAGCGGGATAATCGCGTGATCCTGCTGGACAGCGCCTTCCATGCCGAGGAACGGCACCGGAGCAATCATCAGCTTCAGGTTAAACTCGGCGTTATACGCGCCTTGCTGAACCGCCGGCTGAGTGAACGAACCAGAGTAATCCGACCACTGCGCGTTGATAAACTGGCTGCCCTGAACCGGCACAGTCACAGACGAAACACCGCCCGTGGCCTGCTGGCTATTTGCAATCAGCGCCGCCATGAGCGGAGTGCTGTTGTAAATCTGGACAACCAGCTTCGGAATGAACGCCCTACGAGTTAGGTAGGTCAGTTCTGTATATTGCGTACTCCCCGTTGCGGGGAGAATACCACCACCAATTGGCATTTTGTTCTCCTAACTATTGTTGATACCGCATCAGAGACCGATGGGACGGCGCGGGTTGCGCATTTCCGCAAGAGCTTTGAACGCCTCGTCACGCGCTGCACGCTGCGGATTCTTCCAATACGCTTGGAGAGTATCGCGCGCTTTGCCGTCCAGCACATTCATGTTGAAGGACGAAGCCGTGGGAGCGGCAGCTTCCTTCATCCAGCGGTGGTAATCCGCCGCCGTTTCGTGGTTGGTAATGCCACGCTCAAGCATCACCTTCTCCACTTCATGGATTTCGTCTTCGCTCTTGATCTTGCCCTGCTTCATCAGCGACTGACGGCGGCGGTCAAGTTCAGCGAGAGCGTCCTTCTCTTGGAGCTTGGCTTCCAGCATCTGAATGCGAGCTTCAGAAGCCGAGGTGGAACGCGCCACCGACTCTTCAATCTCCAACTCGGGGATGTTCAGGCCAGGCTGGGCCTTCTTGGTCAAACGCAGAAACTCTTTCCGAGTGTCCGGGTTTTCAGCCAAAGAGCGGGCCAAACGAGCCAGTTCATCGCGCGTTTCAAAGCTCAAGTCTTCAAGAGAAGCCATATTAGATTACCTTCTTACCGTCGCCGGGCGGCTTGATGCTCATCCGGTTCTTTGAACCACCAGCAGCGGCATTCTTCAGGCCACCAAACTCCGCATACCGCGGGGTGTTGATAACCTGACCGTTCTGCTGGGTGTTGTCAGTCGGGCGACGGGGGTTAGCAGCCCCGCGCGGCTTGAAAAGGTCCATTGCAAACTCCTATCGGGGCATTCCCGGAGGCGGACCACCCGCACCCGGCATTGGGGGAGCACCAGGCGGCATACCACCCGGCATAGGCATACCGCCCGGCGGCGGCATCGGCGGGCCACCTGGCGGCATACCCGGAGGCCCACCAGCGCCAGACATACCGGGAATAGCGGGCATACCAGCCATAGCTTTCATTTCAGGCGTTGCACCGCCGGCTTGCGGTAGGTTCTGCAACAACTGAAGAATCTCGGCGTTCTGAAGTTCGCCAACCTTTTGCCGGCGCGGCCCCATAGCGCCCGTAAGCGAACGCAGCGCGGCTACCAGCTTCTGGCCTTCACCAGTCTCGCTTCCAATTGCCGGAAGGGACTGTTCAATCAAATCCATCGCCATGCCCACGTTAATCAACGCGGCTTCGCGTGAACCCATCTTAGGTTCTGGCGTACTCATGGGCGCTGCCATAGGCGGCGACGAAGAATCACCTTCGCTCAGCGGAGGCGCAGTCAGTTCCGGTGCTTCTTTCGGGCGCTGGCTTTGCAGCAGCCTCATCACGCTTTCGGACACTTGATGCTCCAAATAACTATTGCGGGCGTAACACCCACATTAAGCAAAAGTCAAGCGGGACTATTTTTATCTTCCGGTCCCGCGCGGAAGTCGCGGTTTAACGACTGCTCAAGGCAGTACGTTAGTTACCGGCGAGCCTTACGACCCTTGCGACGCATGGGAGACCTCCTTTCATTGCTAGAGAAAACCAAACCGCATTAACGGCAGCCTTTACGGCGACCGCGCTTGACGGACTTGTACATGGTATCACCTCCTTCCTGAACGCGCAGTAGCGCGTGGCGCTGCCTTGTTACCCAAGGTGCGTATGGAGGATACCTTGTATTCCATTGAAGGCGAAGCATTACCGCGCGCGACATCTTTCGCTTGCGCTCTGGGCTGGTCGGATTTGAATGTAAAATCCTGCGCCATCATTTACCCTGCTTGCCCGGCGGCTTACCCTCGGGAGGGGGGTTTGCCTGTTGTTGAGCGGTTTGCTTCTTCAGCTTATCCTTCAACAATTGCTTCATAGGCGGATCGAGCAAATCAATCAAGGATTCTTTGTCGATAGCCCCCGCCTTAAACAAGTTGAACGCCAACTGCCGCATATCCTCCATGAAAATCGGGCTGTTGGAGTGCGCGTCAACCTTCACCATAAAGTCTTTGGTGAATTGCTCAGCGATAAACTTATTGCCATGAGCATCCAGAAAATGCGTGCGGTCATACTGCTGCATCGCCTTCAGGTACAGCGTTGCCATCTTTTCCAGCGCGTCTTCGATTACCAGCGCCCGCTTCTTGATGCGCGAGGAACCAAGCCGCGCCAACTGAGACGCATGCCCCTGAGACCTAACCCCAGACTCACCGCGGCCCGACAACACTGACGAAATGCC
>Ga0114976_10002242_pt1 | contig 12163 bp, 2 predicted proteins | sample S_130805_EF_Meta_FD_87319 | JGI IMG/M metagenome (GOLD analysis project Ga0114976, IMG submission 87319) | Freshwater microbial communities from Lake Simoncouche, Canada to study carbon cycling - S_130805_EF_MetaG | ecosystem: Environmental > Aquatic > Freshwater > Lake | place: Lake...
CCTTCTTTCCTTGGACAGACCGATGGTGACTCACCGGCCGGAAGATGTCGGCCGAAAATCCCTTGTATGCCTTGTTATCGTAGATGAACGAGAACGGCAATGTGCTCAAGTCCGCGATGTAGCCGGCATACGCAGAATCTCGGCAGATTATCTCATTCATCTTTGTTTCCTTGTCGCACATGACTCCCTCCAAGGTTTGGTCACACAAAATTCCGATTTAAGCAAAAAGGGGGCCCCCCTGTGGATTCGAATTCGGGAATGGTGAGGGTATTCGCCCGTGAGCATGGCCGCTCGCGAAAGAGCGCAAGTGGGAGCAGCCGAAAAAGCATTTCGAAACAAAACGCCCTCGCGAGCCAGTCCCAGCAGGTGGGGCGTCTGCACAGGCCAGTCGTAGGGCGCGATGGCACGCCCACAATCACGCGAGTGCAGAAGAATAAACTTGGGAAGTCGAGCCATAGGCTAGTCATTCTTGAACGGGAGCGGTCTTTGTTCCAATAGGATTCAACGGATTCAGAATCCTCCGCATAGGAATTGCACGCGCAGTGACGAGTGATAACAAAAGCCGATACCTTTTGGACTTTTGGAGAGGGGCACAGGCGTCCCGCCTGTGTGAGGCGGTAGATACAATGGTTCGGATGAGTAGGTTTCTTGGCATTAAGCCAGTCTCAACACGGCCGAGACGGCCGTGCTCCCTTCTTTTGTCGTGAAAAGTCGAATTTAAAAGAGACTTCGGTGTGAGGGCCTACGGATCGGAGAGCGAGTGCAGCGGCGTTTCCTTTTTCCCTCCACTAGATTTTGTCTTTCTGTCTCAGAGGGCGATTTTATCCGCTAATTCTGTAAGTTCTGTCTTGAAACGCCTGCCGTGCTTGAAGTTTGGGTCATGCGGGACGATGACCCTCCAAGGGTTTTCGTTTGGCTCGGCGGCGGAGATATTGGACGACGACGCCGGCGAGGAGGGCTACGGCGTAGAAGTAGGTTTCGGTTTCGGGGACGGCTATGATTTGGGAGCCTCCACCAGAGAAGCCAGTGACTTCAAATCCGCTTCCCACGAAGCTGTTGCCTGAGTCGCTGTAGAAACTGATGTTGGCGAGGTTGTCGGTGAGATTGGAAGTGACCGTGGAGAAGACAAGATTGCTGGGGTTTGCGTAATTGTTGATTTGTGTTCCGTATTGGGTGGTGCCGCTCCAGTTCCAGATGGCGAGGTTGGCGCCGCTTGCCCAGGAGCCCACGCCGCTGAAGCGGAGGACGCCGGAGAAGCCGGAGAAGTCGATGACCGAGTTGGCGCTGAGTGTGAGGGCACCGACGGTTTCATTGAAGTTTCCACTCACAGCCATCCGGCCGCCACCGAGGTTGATGGCGGCAGTTTCGTTGACGCCGTTGTCCGCTGTGACGAGAAAAGATCCGCCGTTGACATTAATGACCGTGCTGTTGCCCATGGCGCCGGAGGCGGCGGCTTGGAGCGTGCCGGCGTTTACAGTTGTCGCACCGGAGTAGGAGTTCGATGCGCTCAGGGCTACGGTGCCATTGCCAGATTTTACAAGTCCGTTGGAACCAGCGAGGACTGCTGAGATGGTTCCTGCCGAGACATTGAAGTTTCCTCCATTGGCGGTGAGAGTGCCATTGGAAAGCACTCCTCCGGTCAAACCTGAAATGGTGTTGGTGAGGGATTTGGCGCCGAGATCGAGTTCACCGCCCGAAATGGAGATGGCTCCGGTGCCCAGCGTTCCGTTACCCGAGAGGCGCAAGGTTCCTGCCGAAACCGTGGTGCCTCCAGAGTAGTTGTTTGCTGCGCTCAGGACTACGGTGCCGCTGGCAGATTTCACTAATCCGTTGGAACCAGCGAGGACTGCTGTGATGGTTCCTGCCGAGACATTGAAGTTACCTCCATCGGCAGTGAGAGTGCCGTTGGAAAGCACTCCTCCGGTGAAAGCTGAAATGGTGTTGGTGAGGGATTTGGCACCGAGATCAAGTTCACCTCCCGAAATGGAGATGGCGCCGGAGCCGAGCGTTCCGTTACCCGAGAGGCGCAAGGTTCCTGCCGAAACCGTGGTGCCTCCAGAGTAGGTGTTGTTTCCCGAGAGCACAAACACGCCCGCCGATTGTTTGCTGAGGGTTGCCGCGCCGAGGATCGGTAGTGAGATTGTGCCCGATTGAACAGTAATCGATCCATTGCTCGTGAGAGCGTTTGATGCATTACCTCCGCTCTGGATCGTTCCGCTGACAACAACCAGATTCGAGATGTTGGTGGTCGTGGGAAGACTGGTGCTTCCGATCGTCAAAGTGCCGTTATTGATCGTGACCGTGCTGGTTCCAAAATGCGTTCCAGTATTTAAAACCGTAATGCTTCCAGCATTCAGAATCGTTTGCCCTGAGAAGGTATTGGCAGTGCTGAAAATACTGAAGCCGGACGCTCCATTCTTGATGAGCGTGCCGTTCGTCCCGGCGATCAATCCACCGATAGTGCCCGATGTGATGGTGAGCGCATAGCTGGAGAGGTCTAAACCGCTAGAAGAGCCTGAGAAACCGGATAGGGTTTGATTGCCTCCGAGTCTCAGGGTGGAGCTGTTGGCAATGATCGATGCTGAGGACGAAAAAATGTCTGCTGCGCCAGTGGCCAGGGTTCCTCCGGATATCAGAATGGCTCCTGTGGCATTCATGGTGTTCGAAAGCGTGAGCGTGCCTGCGCCGGATTTTGTGAAATTTCCTGCTCCGCTGATGGTTCCCGCGAAGGTTTGGTTGCCAGTCTCCGCAACCGTGAGCGTCGCATTAGCCGCAATCGACACCGATCCTCCCGTGAGACCACCCCCTTGGAGAGACCCGATCGTCTCACTATTCTGAATGGAAACAGCAACCCCGGCGGAGTTGCTGAGGATAAGCGCGCCCGCATCGGGGATGGCAGCCCCTCCTTGCAAGCGAAGGCTGCCGGCGGTCACCGTGGTGGATCCGCTGTAGGAATTGTTTCCTGCGAGAACCAGCGTGCCCGCACCGGATTTGGTCAGGCCACCGCCCGTCACACTTCCATTGATGCTGAGCGTTCCGGAGGCTGTGGTGACAGTTCTGTTCCCGCTCAGACTCACATCCGCAGTGGTCAGATTGCTTGAACCAGTAAATGTGAAGTCTCCCGCCCATGATTGGGAATTGGCGAGGACCATTGGTGCTCCGGAGGTGTTGTCGATTGTCCCACCTTGGATGGTAAATAATCCCGAGCCGAGGGCGGAGTTTGAGTTGATCTGGAGTGTCCCATTGGCAAGGGTCGTGCCACCGGAGTGCAGATTGCTTCCAGAAAGGGCAAGTGTTCCAGGACCCTGAATCACCAGCGCACCGGTCGTGGCGGCACTGTTGCCAGTGAGCGTGAGCCGCGACGAAGCGTTGTCCACCCGCAGAGTGGTGCTCGCACTGTCGCTGAGAGTGAAATTGCGGTTACTTGTTGTATTCGATCCGGTGTAGACGAGTGTGGCTGTTCCAAGGACCAGATTCGATGCCGAGGAACTGGAATTTCCAATGGAACTTGCCACACCGCCATCGGCGAGGTTTGCGACCTGAAGAGTCCCGGCTGTGAGTGTGGTGGCTCCCGAGTAAGAATTGGCGGCGTTCAGAACCAGCGTGCCTAAACCAGATTTTGTCAAACCGGCTTGGGCCCCTGCAAGCGTCGCGTTGATTGTCGTTGTGCCCGATGTTGCCGCGATGGTGATGACTCCCGCACCCGAGCCGGTAAGCGTCAAGGTGTTTCCCACAGCGATTGACACATCATTGGAATCATCAATGCGCAATGATTGGATGCTGGTGTCTGCTCCCAGAGAAGTGCTGCGGTTTCCTGCGACCGTAGCCGAAAAAATCACATCGATTGTCGAAGAGGGAGCGGATCCGGAGGCTGACGAACCGGCTGAGTTGGTGGACCAGTTGGCGGCGTTTGTCCACAGGCTCGACTGGTTTCCACTCCACCAAAGCGAACTCTGGAGTGGGTCCGCACTTAGCCTCAATGTTGTGTTGTTCGAAACGGTCGAGAGGCTCCATGTGAAGTCTCCTGCAGCAAATGATTGGTCATCTAATACCCAGTTTGAGGTCAACCCACCTGCGCCTGCAGCCGTGATGAGATCCCATGTGCGCTGAGTGCCGCTTGAGGGGGCTGCAATCAGATTCAGTTGGATTTTTCCCGCACCGGTCAGCGAGGCATTGCCACCCACAGAGAGGAAATCCGCCGTTGTGCCGTTCAAATCAAATCGAAAAGCGCTCGCATTCAAACTCAGCGATCCGGAGATCGTGGAGTTTCGGGTCGTTCCATCCGCAAGACTCAGCGTGGCGTTGGCCGTGGATGCGTTCAAGCTGGCCACCGAGGTCGAGAGGGAGCTGGCGCCTTGGAAGAGAAGCGTTCCCGCGCTGATCGAAATCGTTCCGTTGTTTGTGTTCGCTCCTGCAAGAGTCAGCGTGCCAGTTCCTGCTTTGGCCAGGTTTCCGGCACCTTGGATTTGGCCATCGAAGGTTGAGTTTGAACTACTGGCCAGCGTGAGCGTCTGGCTGGATGCGAGCACCACCGAACCATTACCGGACAAGGTGCCGGCCGTCTGGCTTGCGTTTACCGAAAGAGTGGCGCCGACATTTCCGATCACGAGGCTCGCTGAGCTTCCGACGGCGTTGGCACCAGAGAGAACCAGCGAACCGCTTTGGACAGAGACCGTCCCGTTAAAAGAATTTGTTCCGCCAAGAATAGTCGTTCCCGACCCGGCTTGCAGGAGTGTTCCCGTGCCCGAGATGCCGTTTGCGAAATCCGTGCCTTGGGTGAGCGTGTTGGAGCGTTGAAAAACAATGGTGCCATTGTTGGAGAGCGTGCTGTTGGTTCCGATCGATCCGGCTGTGCCATTGGCTCCCAGACGAAGGAAGCCTCCCGAATTGATCGCGATCGATGATCCCGAGGAGAAGGTGGTGTTCGCGCTCACCAGCACGGTGCCTCCCGAGTTAATCGTGACATTCCCGGCGAGACTGCCGATGCGGTTTACCGCGCCGAGTGCGATGTCGGTTGCGGCGCTGTTTGCGCTGCCGACAAACGAGCCGTTCACGACGACCTGATAGTCGTTGAGGATGCCGGCGATTGAGCGGTTGCCGCCGATGCCCGTGCCGGTGATAGTCTGGCCAAAGGCCATGGTGCCGGTGATGGGAGCGGCGAAGGTAAGGACCTCCGATTCGACGGCACTAGTGCCGGTAAAAGTGCCGGTGAGGTTGCTCGAGGCGGCAGCAGTGATACTGCCGAGCTGGAGGGTGCCGCCATTGACGGTGGTGCCGCCGGTGTAGGTGTTGCTGCCGGTGAGCATGAGGGTGCCATTGCCGGTCTTGATCAGACCGCCGGTGGTGGTGCCGCTGCCGCCGTTGGCGATGACGGTGTCTATGAGCATCTCGGGTGTGCCCGCGGCGAGGGTGCTGGAATCGGCGACATCAAAGGTGCGGTTGGCGGTGGCGGTGTTGACTCCGGTGTTCAGGTTGATGATGAAGTTGCCATTCGTGGGCGAACTAAAAGAATTCACGCGCTGGAAAACGGCTTGGGTCTCGCTGCTGGCGGCGTAGCTGACATTGGTGAGAAGGTTGAGGACTCCACTTGCGCTGGAGCTATAAGTGACGGCGCCTCCGTTAAAGGCGAGGCCGGTGCCGGTGCCGTTAAGGGTAACACCAGAGCTGTTGTTCACAATGAGCCATTGCGAACCGTTCATCGTGACCACACCGCCAAGAGTGGGGGTTAGGGCTCCTGTGCTGAAGACTGCGTCCCGACCAAAGGTGAGGTTTGAGGTAGTGGCGGTAGCGTTGGCACGACCGAGATACAAGCCACCGCCAGGGGCGACGACGACATTGCCGGTGATGGCGGCGTCTTTGTTCGCTACCAGGCTGCCCGAGTTCACATAGACCGTTCCGTTGTAGGTGTTGGGGGTGCCAGCGGCAGCTGTGGTGGGACCTAAGATGACACTGGTGATTCCGCTAATGTAAATGTCCATATTGCCCGCCAGAATTGCATCGAGCGTGAGATTGGATATGCTGTTGGAACCAGTGTTAATGTAAAGGGGATTGCTGCTGGAAGTTTGAATCGTGCCGTTACTGATCGTGTAGTTAACGTTGGTCCCTGAGGGGCTAAGACCGAGGGCACCAGAATTGAGAGTGAGGGTGTTGCCGCCGAGGTTGAGATTGGGATCGGAGCCAGTGCCAAGGATACCCAGGGAGTTGAGAGAGAGGTTGCCAGTGAGGCTGTTGGTCATCACGCCGTTGATGCGGACATTGCTGGTGCCGTTGTAGGTGGTGCCCCAGTTTGCGGCATTGAGGTCGGCATTGGTCGAAGCGACGCGGGTGAGTTGATTACTATTGGTCGAGTTAATCGAGAGCCACTCACCGCGGCTGGTGGAGAGCCAAGGAAGGAGTGTGTCGGTGGTGAGCCCGGTGGTGTTGGTGATGCGGATATTTTGGACGAGGGTATCACTGCTCGGGATGACTATGTAAGTGGCGCGACCAGCCGTGCCACGGGTGAGAGTGCCGAAGTTCACCGTCTGACCGGCGGTGCCTGCGCTGTTGTTGATGAAGCCAGTGCCTTGGGCTACGAGGCTGCCGATGGTTTCGGTGCCAGTGGCATTGCCGCCGGCGAGGTTCAGCGTGCCGCGGTTGCCGAGATTGATGACGGCGGCGTCATTGATCTGGGTTTGGGTGCCCGCGGTGCTGGCGAAGCCCAGCGTCAAAGTCGGGACAGTGAAGCCTGCGTTGCCATTGGAACTCGCGAGAGTGGCAGTCGGACGGTAGCCGGAGACCTCGAAATCGGTGACGCCCGCAAGGGAGGTCCCGCTGCCTTTACTAAAGACGCCTGAGCGGATGAGCACCTTGCCGGTGAAGGCATCACTGTTGTTTCCGCTGATTTGGAGGAGTCCTGCGCCATCTTTGCGCAGGATGGTGCTGCTGGCACCGAGGCTGAGATTGCCGCCCAAAACCACGCCGTTGGTATTGCTGACTGCCGAAATGAGGAAGAGGGCATCACCGCCGCCGAGGGTAAGCGTGGTGGCAGAGTTGGCACTCATATTGAACAGGCGGTTAAATGAGCTCGCGGCAGTGAGACTGGCGACCATGCCGTTGAAGGTCTTGTTACCGCTAATGGTCATGTTAGCGTTGCCAGAGGCATTGGTGAAATAGCCGAGGTTAGCAATGGAGCCGTTGCCCCAGGCTGCATAGACGGTAGGACTATAGGCGTTGGACCAGTTTGTAGTGCTGGTGTCCCATGTGCCAGTGAGGTTGGCGCTCAAAGTCGGAAGGGCTGTGCCGTTGACGACATTCGATGTTCCCCCACCCCAGTAGAGGGTAGTCTGGGCTTGGGCGGAAGCAGCCGTGAGGGTCAGAGCGAGAGACGCAAATAGGATGAGTCGAAGGAGGAGAAGTTTCATGGGGATTGGGGAGCACAACAAATCTCACCACCCGCCCCACAGAACAACCAAGGAAAACTTAAAACCGTTTAGCCTATGAGGGCTTAGAGCGGGGACGCAGGCTGGGGCCCTCGTTCCAGACGGAGGGGACGAGAAGTTCCAACGGGGACTTCGGCAAACCCCGTTCGCGGTGGCGGATCAATTGGTCGAGAAAAATCAGGCTCTGCCGGGCGATGCCGAGCGCGTCCTGATCGAGTCCAGCGCAGAGGTCCTTGTCAGCCTGCGAGAGCAGATGCAGACTCGCGAAGCCGAGATCCTTGGGAATTTCAAATCCCTTGTCGCGAAGATGCCAGTAGTAACCCATGCCGAAACCGACCACGACATCGGGACGGCATTTTTCAACCCATGCCAAGAACGAGGGGATGTCATCGAGGAGTCCAGAATACACAGGGAGCTGGCGATTTTTGGGGAGATAGCTGGTCTCAAGCGCGATCGCAGCGCCGTGGCGAGCCTGGTCGTCTTCCATCGCCGTAGAGTGTCGCCCCATGGCAAAACCAATGCGGCGGTATCCGCGAGCCATCAACTCGTTGAAGACCAATTTAACCGCCTTAAAAATATTCGGCCGCACGGTGTGGAACGGAAGCGAGACATGATACCGACCGCAACAAACGATGGAAAAGTGGCTCCAATCAAATTCACGACCGAATCGGTCGATATCCATGCTTCCCGTGATGACGATGCCTTGAACCATGCGGTGGTATAGCTCGCGGAACAGGGGGGCCGGGCGGCGCGTGTTTGTGAGGTCGTAAACAGTCGGGGCATAGCCCAGGGATGCGGCTTCCTTCTCGAGTTCGTGGATGTATTTCCCCGGAGATTGGGATTTTGTCTCGTCCAACTGCGGTGAAAAATGAAAGATGGCCAGCGGTGTTCCCTCCGTAGACTGCCCAGAGCGGAAACGACGGGTGGCCAGCGAGGCGAGCAAGGGATTGGGGCGATACCCCAGCTCCTCTGCGATCGTCTTCACCCGTTCCGCCGTATCCCGCCCCACCAATCCCACGCCGCGCAGGGCGAGCGAGACCGTGGCAACAGAGACACCGGCCTTGGCAGCGATTTCTGAGAGTGTGGGCTGAGACATTGTAATTAAACTAAATCTTTTAGAAGCTTTCGCCAGCGATAAGACTCCGCAAGGTGGCGGGTTTGGACGACGAGCATCATGGTAAAAACTGCTTTTCGGTAAGAGTTCTCCACCGGTAGTAGGGCGCGAGGTTTTTTGAGTAGTTTGCTGGCTGGGCAAAGTCGGGAATGGAGGTGTCGTTCGGATCCACATAGCGCTCGACGGAGGCGCTGCCACGATACTCGGAGACGACCTGGTCTTTCGTTTCGTCCCACCTACCCCAGTCGGCGGCGCTGGTTCTCCATCCGGGCACCTGCTTCAGCGCCTGCACGCGGAGGTGGACGGTGTAGGTGTTGGATTTGGTGGTCAGGCGGGGAAGAAGGTAGGCGTAGGGTTGCTCCCGGGTGTTGTCCCCCGTGAATCTCTGTGCCGTCCACCATGCCTCGACATTAGCAAGCGTCCGACCTCTCGGCACAAGAAAGATCTCGGCAATTTCGGTGGGGGATTTGAAGATATCGTTACCAGCAAAACGCGCATCGGTGCCTTTCAGGGTTTCCACGATATCGAGGTCATTTACATAGGAGACATTGGGTGTGGTGATCGTCGGGTTGGTGGTGGTCATTTTATAAGCGGCTCTACCCCCCGAAAGCGTGGTGTCCATAGCCGTGATTTTGGAAGCTTTCAGCAGTGCCCAGAGCGGGGTCTTGCGCTCGATGTAACTCCCAAACGGCGCGATCTGGTAGTTTAAGTTTATTTTTCCAGCCGTAGAAAACGGTTCGCTGATCGGATAGGGATCGACGATCGGCATCCAAAAGAGATCGCCAAGCAGGTAATCCTTGGGGCCCACGGTGTAGCCGCGATGATTCGCGCGAGTGGCGGCCGGATTCGGACAGAAAAGGAGGGTTTCCCAAGGATCGCCCGCGACTGCCCGCGATGGGAGCGAACCCATTTGAAAGGCAGAATACATCTGGCGGTTTGGAGAATAGACGGAAGAAAACTGCGCTGCGTTTTGCGCTTCCCTTTGCGTAGCGTTACCAGCACCAGACGCCAAATTGGTAAAATACGGGACTGCATTCGATCCAATATTTCCAGTGGTATCTTGCCCGATAGCTCCGGTATCGGGGATGTTGATGTAAGGCCCGTCCGGAGTGCGGCCATAGGCATTGTCAAAGTCGCCGGGATTTCCATCGGCTTTAAGCGTGCCATTGACCGTGGTGCTGAGAGCCGGCGTTTCATTAAAATTAGTTCCCGGATAACGCATAGGGCCTGCCGATGCCGCAGGGATACCCGCTACGACTAATCCTCTCGTAGTGTCCATGATGTTGCTATCGGCGCACCCTGCAAACGCGTGAGCGTGCTTTAAGGGCGATCGAACAGACGGAGCGCACATTACGAAATCCGCTGCACCCAGGCCTCGGATGGCCGCCAGACGGGCATCCCCGCGCAACCCAGCGGCTCCATTGATCTCAGCGCTGAGAAGGACATCGCCATCCAAGCCAGCAAATCCTTTGTTGGCGAAATCAAAGCCGGTGGAGTAACCGCCCGTCACACGGTCTTTGAAGTCGGCTCGTATGGAGGCGAACTTGGCCTGGGTCACCGAATTGTTTGAAGTAAAGGCCGAGACGGTCGCGTTACCGGAAGAACTTCTGGTATTGAAGTTCCAATGCGGAACGGCGTAGGTCCCGCCGGGAATGTTGACACTCACCGATTGCGTGACAGTGGTTCTGTTCGAAGCAAGCATTTCCAATGTCAGTGTGATACCCGAAAAATCCATCCGGAGTTTCGGATCGTTCGATGTATCGTAAGCCGCCGTGACGTTCGGAGTCCGTGTGGCATTGCCAGGGGCGGCTGGATCCCAGGAGGTGGGATCAGTGACAAACGGCGCGCCTGTCGAGGGATCCGTGGGCGTATCGAATTCCAAGACGGTCTGAGTCGAAGAGGCGAAGGATCCTCCCGCCCGGGTATTCTGCACCCCACCCTGCGGGGCGATCTTCTGGCTGAACGCAAATGCAGGAGAAATTGGGACTTTTTCATCCTGGCGGGACACCAACACAGGGTCGTTGATCGGAAAAGTGATTGCGGGTCCGGATACAGTCGTGCCATTGCCACCTGCCGTAATAGAGGAGGCACTTTGATTTGCGATTCTGACCCAGATGCCTCTGCCTGTATACGCGCTGCTTTGCATATCCCCCGGGCCAGGGCTGCCTCCATCCCACATATAGGAAGGTCGGTAAAGCTGGACCATGGGAGCCGCCCGCACGGTGTAACGGATTTTGCTGCCGGTGACCAGTTGCATGCCTTCGCAGAAGAATCCGATCCCCACCTGTTGAATGAACCAGGAATTTCCGAAGCCTTTGGTCGTTCCGATCTGAATGGGCACAACCGAGGAAGTGTTAAAAATGCCATCGAAATAAGCATAGCTGTTCTGGGTGTAGTTACCTCCTACAGTGAGCGCATGCCCCGCCCCCATCAGGTTCGGGCCGCTGCGGATGTAATCGAACATCTCCGTGAGAATCTGGTCTCGGTCGGCACCGAATTTCGTCGCGAAGCTTCCACCGAATCCAGGGATCGGCCTTCCAGCAGAAGTCAGGTTTTGCAGGTAGGCATAGAGTTGCTGGTTGCGAGCGAAGTTTGTCCAATCGAAAGTCGCACTGCGCGCATCCTGCCTCTGGAAGTAGAACGGGGTATTCGTGCCGTTAAAAGTCGCGCAGAACGCGAGCAACTTGTCGAAGGCATCCTGCTTGTTCGTGGCGGGGTTGGTGGTAATCGGCAAGGTGGCAGGCCAAAGGCTGACGCGCGGCGTCTCGAACAAAGTGGTCTCTGGCGCCCGACTGTTGGCGGTGAGGAAGAAACTACGCTTGGCAACATCCGAAGGCGTGAGTGGAACATTGGCGGTGCGGGTTGGATCGTAGAGCAATTCATCCGCCGTAGCATAGAGCCTGCTGACATCTGCGGAGAGGTTGATGGCATTATTAAATGGCGACTGTATTCCGGAAAGCGACCCGCCCTGCTGGATGCGCGGCACGAGGCTGAAGATCTGGTTCGGGGTCAGATTGTTGAGGACGGCGCTGAGGCTGGTGGTAGCGGGATGGCCGGGGTAGCGCTGAAACTCGTTCCGGCTGGGTTGATACTGTGCAAGAGCCATTGCATTATAGGCAGGCGTTGTTTGGGCAGGATACTGACCGCCGAAAGTGCGAGGGTATTGCCAGAACTCCCCCTCGCTGGCGGTGTTGATATTGACTTTGGAGGTGTCGTCATCGGTCCAATAAGCGACGCGGCCGATGATCGGGTTCGCCTGTGAGGCACCGGCGACGGTGGCATTGCTTCCGGTGCCGGTCGGGGAAACATAGGAGCCGTCTTGAAGGACATAGAGCCACTTGACAGGCATTGGGGCAGGGTTGTTGACCGCACTTGCGTTGCCGGAGGTATAGCCGGGCGGGGATTTAATGGAGAAGCCTTGCACGCCTTCCTGAGAGGCGGTGGTAGAGTTATCCGTAGGCACGCCATTGGTGGTGTCGGTGGCGGTGGAGCCGGAGTTGTTATCTGCGGGGGGAGTGACAATCGGGTAGGTGAGGCCACCGGCAGAATTGGCAGCCGGGGCATTCAGATCGCACCAGAGGGCATTGTAGGAACCGGCATTGGCGGGTGCGCCGGATTTCCAATTAGCAAG
>Ga0114976_10002243_pt1 | contig 12163 bp, 9 predicted proteins | sample S_130805_EF_Meta_FD_87319 | JGI IMG/M metagenome (GOLD analysis project Ga0114976, IMG submission 87319) | Freshwater microbial communities from Lake Simoncouche, Canada to study carbon cycling - S_130805_EF_MetaG | ecosystem: Environmental > Aquatic > Freshwater > Lake | place: Lake...
AGAAAATTCAGCGCTAATATACATATTTTCAATTTTTTAAGCAATATTTCTTTATTTCTTAATGATTGATTTTATTCAAAGCCAAACTGAATTTAAATTTACAATAGTTAAAAGATAAAACATTCATATTTCAATACTTTATATAAATTTCAACCAAAAAATCAATAGATAAAATGAAACTAATTGAATTTTCTGTAACAAACTTCCGAAGTATAACCAAGGCATACAAAGTTCCATTTAATGATATTTCAATTCTCATTGGAAAAAACAATGAAGGGAAGTCTAATTTACTAAAAGCATTAAATATTGCGATGACATCACTCCGAAATTTTTCTGAAATTGATAATCTTATGAAAATGTTCATCACTTCATTTAGAATGAATGAAGTGGAGTTATATTCTTGGCAAAGAGATTTCCCTATTTCACTTCAATCAAAAAAAGGCAGTAATGAGTCCATTTTTAGATTAGAATTTGAACTAAACGATGATGAAATAATTGAATTCAAAAGAGAAATAAAAAGTAATTTAAATGGCACACTTCCAATTGAAATAAAAATAGGATCAGATAGAAAACCCTTTGTTAGTGTTATAAAAAAAGGTCGTGGATCAAAAACATTAAATGCTAAATCAAAAAAAATTGCAGAATACATAGCAAAACGAATTCATTTCAATTATATCCCTGCAATTAGAACTAAAAATCAAACAATGGATGTTGTAGAAGAACTTACATCGAAAGAATTATCAAAACTTGAAAACAATACTGAATATGAAAGAGCAATTAAAACAATTAATGATTTACAGATTCCAATTTTAGAGGAACTTTCAATTAGAATAAAAAATTCACTTTGTGAATTATTGCCAAACATTCGAGAAGTATCAATAGAATTTCAAGACAATAAAAGAAAGAGAGCACTTCGACAACAGTTTGAAATTATTATTAATGATGGTAACAAAACGAATTTAGAATTTAAGGGTGATGGTGTAAAGAGTTTAGCCGCAATGGCATTATTGAAAGATATGGCTGTTGAGAAGGGCGGTATTTCTCTAATAGCAATCGAAGAACCTGAATCTCATTTGCACCCAGGCGCCATCCATATCTTGCGAGAAACTTTATATTCATTAACAAACCAAAATCAAGTAATTATTTCAACTCACAATCCTTTATTTATAGATCGTAACAATATTTCATCAAACATCATTATTGATTCAGGAAAAGTTTTACCAGCAAGGAATATTAAAGAAATTAGACAGACAATTGGAGTTAGAGCTTCTGACAATTTACAAAGTGCAAATTATGTATTGGTGGTTGAAGGCGAGGAGGATGCTATTGCGCTAAAATCAATTTTATCAAATTCAAGCAACAAATTAAAAAAATCAATTGATAATCATTCATTTATAATTGACAAAATAGGAGGTGCCGGCAATTTATCATACAAACTATCATTATTGAAAAATTCTCTTTGCGTATACCACGTACTTTTGGACAATGACGAGGCAGGAAGAAATGCTAATACTAAAGCTCAAGAAGAAGGAGAATTAGAAATAAAGGATGTTACATTTGTCAATTGTCCTGGTATGCCTAATTCTGAATTTGAAGATTGTATTAATCAGGAAGTTTATCAGAATGAACTAGAGTCTGCATATGGCATAAGAATTAATGTTTCAGAATTTAGAAATAACAACAAATGGTCTGATAGAATGAAAAGTGTATTCCAAACCCAAGGTAAAATTTGGTCGGATAAAATCGAGGCGCAAGTAAAAGCTAAAGTTGCAAATTGTATAAAACTAGATGTGACAAATTCTTTGAATCCTCATAAGAGTGGTATTATAACTAATTTAGTTTATAATTTAGAACAAATGATTAAATAATACTTACAACAACAATAATGAACCAACCTTACATAAAAATTTACTGGCAAATCGAATTATTGCATTTATAAAAATAATGTCATTGAAATTAAATAGAATAAATTTCAACACCAATATTTTGATTTACAAAAGTTAGAAAATTTTGAGATGACTGAATTTTTGAGATACACTTCATAACCAATTCTTCAAAGAAACAAAATTCAACTTTTTTGATTCAACGACCCATTTTCTTTCGACGGGAAATGGGTCCCTAAAAACTGAGAGTCATCCCCTAATCGGTAGGTAACTGAAAAGTTGAAATTTCGGAGATTAGGGAAAATAGAAAAAATCATGAGCATAACCAAATATAAAAACTTAGGTAATTCATCCAATGTAGATTGGTTTGAAATTGGTGAAGAATTTTTAAGAGTGAAATTTTTCAACACAAGCAAAATTTATCAATATAGTTACTCAGGTAAAGCTGGGAAAATACATGTGGATGAATTGAAAAGACTCGCAGTCAATGGAAAGGGACTTAATTCATACATTATGATGAAGCTTAAGGAAAAATACGATTAATTTCACACATTATTTAGAATTATTTTTCTTAATTCTGAATAAATCATAAACACCCAATAGACCGAAAATAATGTAAGGTAACCTTATGAAAAGAGAACCCAAAATACGAAAATGCAAAAAATCAATATTGGATAATTTCGTATTTATTTCTCCTAAAAATCTTTTCTTTTCATTTATTGCTTCTTCTTTAGTTTTAAAAGTTTCAGATAGCTCAATTTCATCAAATTCATAAGATGAACCATGACTATCATATTCTTTATGTCCTTCATTTGCCGCAATACACCAACCTGTTTCATTTTCCACAACATGGATGTTTTTTTCAGAATCTAAATATTGGGAAACATTTATTGTATAAAAATATAACAACAAAGAAATAAACATAAGAAACGATGCTACTGGATACTTATTAAATTTCTCTAATAAATAATCTATTGTATTAAAAATTGCTGTCATAGTTAAAACAAAATTATGTTATTTAATTTATTGAACAATCAAAAGTTTAAATCTCTATTCTGCTCCATATTAAAATTACTTATTTTCAGTTTGACAAGCTCAATGCAAGCCCATCCGCATGAAAGCGAATTATTTGCAATAAAACAATAGCGAAAAAGTTATTTATCCAACTCATTCTGAGTTCCCAAAACTCTCGGCAATGCTGAGAGTTTTAATTTGGACAAATCAGTGTTAATTACAACCGTACAAAACAATATTTACTAAAGTAATTGTTTAATAATTTAGAAGCAGATAAAATGAAAAGTCCAGCTCAATGTGGAAAATTACTGCAACAGTTTTGAAAGCGGCGTTGAGGAATGATAAAAGAATTGTAAATAAAAATACTATTAATTAATAAAATAAACTTCCCCCCCCCACCCCATTGAAATCTAAATCAAATAACTAATTTGATAAACTCCAAAATACCATTTGTTTAAATTCAACAAAATTGTCAAAATAAAATCTCACACTTTCCGATTTTTTGAAATAATTTAGTGGAGGCAATTATACTCAAAAAAAGATTGTCAAATCTAAATTAAAAGTAAAGAACAAATGGCAAAATCAAAAAAGGAAGTTAAAGAAAAAGCAATTGAGGTAACACTTTGGGAAGCGGCAAATAAATTGAGAGGAAGCGTAGAGCCAGCCGAATACAAGCACGTTGTACTAGGATTGATTTTCTTAAAATTTGCTAGTGACAAGTTTGAAGAACACCGCGCAAAGCTTATTGCAGATGGCAAAGAGAAGTATATTGAAATGGCGGACTTCTACAATATGAGCAATGTTTTTTTCTTAGAAGAAATATCACGTTGGAGTTATATTGTAAAAAAGGCAAGGCAAAATGATATTGCTTTAATCATTGATACTGCTTTGCACACCATTGAAAAAGACAATAAATCTTTGAAGGGCGCTTTACCTGATAATTATTTCTCTCGATTGGGTCTGGACATTACGAAGTTGGCTTCTTTGATTAGTGAAATTGATAGTATCAATACACTCAAAGACAAAGAACAAGATTTGGTAGGTCGTGTTTATGAGTACTTCTTAAAAAAGTTTGCAATTGCAGAAGGAAAAGGTAAAGGAGAATTCTATACGCCAAAGACAATTGTAAATTTGATTGCCGAAATGATAGAACCTTATAAAGGCATCATTTATGACCCTGCATGTGGTTCAGGTGGTATGTTTGTTCAATCTATTAAATTTATCAATGCACATAATGGAAACCAAAAAGAGGTTTCTATTTACGGACAGGAATACACTAAAACCACTTACAAACTGGCAAAGATGAACCTTGCTATTAGAGGTATTTCTGCAAATCTTGGTGAAAAAGATGCCGACACTTTTGCAGATGACCAACATAAAGATTTGAAAGCTGATTACATCATGGCAAATCCACCCTTTAATCAAAAAGACTGGAGAGGTGAAAATGAATTGATAGATGATCCACGTTGGAGAGGTTATGATGTACCACCTAAAAGCAATGCCAATTATGGTTGGATTTTGAATATGGTTTCAAAACTATCTGAAAATGGAATTGCTGGTTTTATATTGGCAAATGGCGCATTGAGTGGCGGTGGCGAAGAGTATAAAATTCGAAGAAAGTTGATTGAAAATAATTTGATAGAAGCTATTGTAATTATTCCTAGAGATACATTCTACACCACTGACATTAGCGTTACGCTTTGGATTTTAAATAAAAACAAAAAAGCTAGAACCGTTGAAATAAACAGTAAACAGAAAAATTATCGTGACCGCGAAAAAGAAATTTTGTTTGTTGATTTAAGGCGTTGGGGACAGGAATTTGAAAAGCAGTTTATTGAACTAACTGAAGAAGATATTGCTAAAATATCTGTAAATTACCACAACTGGCAACAAACCGACTATAAGACAACTTACGAAAATGTACCTGAATATTGCTATTCTGCCAGCTTTGAACAAATACAAGAAAACGATTTTTCTTTGGTGCCAAGCAAATACATTGAGTTTATTGACCGTGATAGCGAAATAGATTTTGATACCGAAATGAAACGCATACAAAAGGATTTTAAAACCCTTTTGAAAGAAGAAAAACAATCTCAAGAACAATTGATTAACGCTTTTAAAACTTTGGGCTATGAGTTATAAGCGTATTGGGGATTATATACGATTGGTAAGTAACCGCAATAATAATTGGGCAATTACTAATTTATTGGGAGTAAACATTTACAAGAACTTTATGCCTTCTGTTGCGAATACTTCTGGAGTTGATTTGTCAAAATATAAAATCATTCAGAAAGGTCAATTTGCAACAAACATTATGCACGTAAACAGAGATGAAGTTCTGCCAGTTGCGCTTTATCAAAACGAAGAATCTGCGATAGTCTCTCCTGCTTACATGACTTTTGAAGTTATTGATGAAAATGTGTTGCTCCCCGAGTATTTGATGATGGAATTTCAAAGACCTGAATTTGACAGAAGAGCTTGGACTTATTGCGATTCAAGTGTTAGAGGTGGTTTAGAATGGAATCGCTTTTGTGAAATAGAAATCCCTTTTCCTGATATTGAAGAACAACGAAAATTTGTTGCTCTCTATAATGGCTTATTAAGTAATCAAAAAACTTATCAAAATAGTTTGGCTGATTTGCAATTGATATGCGATGCCTATATAGAGAATTTAATCAAAACCGAAAAGCCAAAAGTACTTGGGGAATATATTGAGAGAATAATTGATAAAAATACAGATGATAAATTTAATTCTGTAATAGGCATCAGTGAAAGAAAGGAGTTCAGAGAACCTGCTGGAAAAGTGAACAAAGAGAACTTATCAAATCATTTAATAGTTAGAAAAAACGAATTCGGATATATTCCAAGAATGAATCCATTTAAACCATTGGCAGTCGCTCTTTCTCACTATGAATATCCAGTACTTGTTTCGCCTTCATATGTTGCATTTAGAGTGATTGATACAAAAGTGCTTTTACCAGAATTTTTGATGCTTTATTTCAAAAGACCAGCCTTTGATAGATATGCAGCTTTTAATGCCTGGAGTAGCACACGAGATACGTTTGATTGGCCTGATATGATAATTGTAAAAATTCCGATTCCCGAAATAAAAGTTCAGGAAGCCATTGTAACCATTTACCACACTTTGGAAACTCGTAAAAGAATTAATGACCAATTGAAAAACACTATCAAACCGCTTTGCCCTGTTTTGATGAGGGGTGTTGTGGAGAGTATGAAATTAGTTAAACAATTTGCGTGATGGATAAAAAATATTCTGACTGGCTAAAAATAGACTTGCACATTCACACAGATTGGAGCAGAAAAACTAAGGAGAACGATTATAAGGGAAATTTCTCTGTCGCTAATTTGAAACAAAAGCTTTTAGATAATGGAGTTCAATTATTTTCACTAACTGACCATAATATAATCAATATTGATGCTTATCAGGAATATTATGAAGGATTTAATTTAAACACCGATCCGTTACTACTGATTGGTGTTGAGCTTGATATTGTAGTTAAAAACACTCAATCTGAAAAAACATACCATTCCCTATTAATTTTCAATAATCCTTGCATTGAATATGCCATGGAATTAAGTCAAAGATTAGAAAGCAAGTATATTGAAATTGGCGTCTCTGACAAGGAACGAAAACTTACAATAGATGAAATTGTATCGATATTCCCAGAGGATGATTTCTTTTTCATCCCACACGCAGGAAATACTAAAAGCATTTTGGATAGCTACAAAGGAAGTATTAAGGATGCTCAAAAAATGGTCTTGCTTATGCAAAGTGCGTTTGAAAAGGTTCCTGAAAAAGCAAAACAAAAGTATAATGAAGGCTTTGATAAGTTGCTTTACACTGCATTTCAGAATAAAAATGACTACGCATACATTGAATTTTCAGACAACCACAATATTGAAAAATATCCTTGTGCCAACAAAGGTGATGATGATAAACAACACATTTTCTATTACTTGAAAGGAGTAAAAAACTTTGAAACTCTAAGATTAGCATTTATTGACCCAAAATCAAGAATTAAATCTACAACTGAGATTAATGAAATTAACATTACTACTAATTATCTTGAAGCGATAAAATTTGAGAATGAATCACTATTAAGCGATAATGAAGTTTCATTTAGCCCTCACTTAAATGTCTTGATTGGTGGCAGGTCAAGCGGCAAGAGTTTAATGATGTCAATTTTGGGCGATAAAATTGACTCAATCACAGTTGATAAAAGTAAGTATAAAATAGATTACAGTAAAGTTCAAGTAAAAACCAAACTCGATTCTTCATTTCAAAATGTAGCTTCAATTCAAAAAGATGAAATTATTTACATTAAACAAGGTCAGATAGTACGATATTTTGAAGAAAAGAAATTAGAGGATTTAGCAAAAGAATCCGATAAAACTACCGAATACGAGGATGCAAAACGGCAATTTGGTGAACATAAAAGAATATTGGAATCATTGGTCGAATCATTACAATCTGTATTTCAAAGGTGTACAATAGATTCTTCGAAAAGATATATACTTCATCGTACTACAATTGAGAGCATATTAAACAACAATTTTATTTTTTCCTTAGAAGCCGAATTGATTTTAGAACAACATATAAAGACAACACAAATAAAAGAAGTCAAAGAGGTAATTCAAAGATTAAAGGATGATAGTATTTTATTTCGTGAAAATGAATTGATAACATTTGAACAATTTGAACTTGATTTGATTGCTGGATTTATTCGGTTGATTGAAGCAAAACGAGTTGTATTTCAAAAAACAGAAATTAGCAATACCAAAAAATTATTATTTGTTCAAAGTGTTAACGAATTAATTCAAGGAAAGAACAATCAACTAAATTCAGAAGCAAGGCAAAAGCAAGTTTCAAAACAGTTGCTTCAATCACTTTTAAACGATTGCAAGAATAAGTTTAATACTTATTCCGAACTAAAGAAAAATAGTGATAATCTTGAAACTTTTGATTACAGCTTAACTCAAGAAATTAATATTTATCAAGATGTTAAACTAGTTTTAGAAGTCGAAAAGAAATCCAATGAGAGCATTAAATCACTAATTCTTGATGGAATTAATAATTGTAATTCTGACAGAAGTATTTATATAAATTCTGTTGGCCTATTAAATCAAAGCAAAAGCATAAAGAATTATGACTTAATTAATGCTGAGAACCTAAAAAGAAAGATTCTACGTCAGTTAAACGGTATTTTTGAAAATCTTAATAATCCTAAAGATTTCCTCAAATACAGTAATGGAGAAACTTCAAAGAGCAATAGCCCTGGTTATAATTCAGAAAAATATCTTGAATTAATATTAAATAATCCCAAATCAAAAGTGATTTTTATTGACCAACCAGAGGACAACTTGGGTAATAGGTTTATTTCTGAAAATTTGGTTGAACTTCTCAGGAAACTAAAATTCAAGAAGCAAATATTTTTAGTAACTCATAATCCATCTATCGTTGTTTATGGTGATGCTGAAAATATTGTAATAGCCTCAAATGATGGTAACAAAATTAACTACAAACAAGTAGTCTTAGAAAGCAAAGATTCTCAAAAAGATATATGCCATATTTTGGATGGAGGTCAATACATCTTTGATATGAGAGCTAAAAAGTACAATATAAAAAGAATTCTAAATGAATCAATCAATGGATAATATTCAATGCTCGGTCAATATTGACCCTGAGGTTAAAATAATCTCGTTACAAGGATTATCAACCGATCCTTTAGCAATAAATTTCAGTAGTGATGTTGATTTTACCGAACTTGTATCAATGCTGACTGATATAATTGATAATTCAAAGAAAATTGAACTTGCGAGTTATGAATCTACTTCTGATGAAAAGCTCAATTTGATATTAGAAACCATATCAGGTATCATTGGCAAATACAATGCTGCTATATCAGATAATGAGCCGCCAATTGAAGAAGTTTCTGTAAAGGATGCAGACTTTCCATTTTAAAAATAACGAATGAAATTCACCAAAAAAATTAAATAAAGCTTTCACCGATTTGTTAGGGCAAAAATAAATGTCAAGTTTTACGCTCAAAAAACTTGACATTTGTAAAATATAATTACATTTGTACTATGACCTTAGCCTCGCAAATACAAACTAAAATAAAAAAGCTTCCCGAAGGCAAAACCTTTGGATATGCTGATTTACGTATTGCCAAAGAGGAGTATCAAACTGCAGCCAAAGCTTTAGAACGCCTACAGGCAAAAGGTATCATAAAAAAAATATCGAAAGGTGTTTTCTACAAACCCGAACAAACTGTTTTTGGAGAACTAAAACCTGATTACAGCGAACAACTTCGACCATATTTATTCGAAAATGGCAAACGCATTGCTTATGAAACTGGTTATTCGCTATACAACCGATTGGGCTTGACTACTCAAATGGCATTTCGCATAAAAATTGCCAGCAGAAGCAAACGTATATCCATCAACAGAGGTTCACTGAAGGCAGATGCAGTAAAAAGTTATGCCGAAGTAACCGAAGCGAATTACGAACTACTAGGATTTTTAGATGCCATTAAAGACATCAAGCAAATACCCGATTGTACGGTAAGTCATGCAGTAAAAATACTCAGTAGTAAAATAAAAAATTTAACCGAAAAGCAAATTTCGGAATTGGTGAAATATGCTTTGCTCTATCCAACACGAGTAAGGGCATTGGTAGGTGCAATATTGGAAAACCTAAACATTCAAGCCGATACCGAAAAGCTAAAACAAAGCCTCAATCCACTTACAAAAGTGAAATTGAGTTTAAAAGAAACAGAATTGTCCACCATAAAAAACTGGAATATAGAGTGAAGCTGCATCAAAATTTAAAACTGTTTACGGATGCAGTAAAAATAACTGCTCAGAGAATGAACATTCCCCCAGAGTTTATAGAAAAAGACTATTGGGTTACCTATGCTTTATTTACCATTTTCAACCATGAAATTGGCAAAGAAACAGTATTTAAAGGCGGAACAGCGTTATCAAAATGCTACAATTTGATAGAACGCTTTTCTGAAGATATTGATTTGGTGGTATTAAGAAGAGAAGGAGAAACAGACAGTAAGTTAAAATCTAAATTAAAAGCAATAAGTTCAGTTGTAGAAACCACATTACCCGAAGTAAATATTGCTGAAATTACCCATAAAATGGGAATGAACCGAAAAACAGCACACTCATACAACAAAGAATTTCAAGGAAATTTCGGTCAAGTAAGAGATGTTATTATATTGGAATCATCTTGGCTAGGGTATTATGAACCTTACACTACAAAAAGCATCATTTCGTTTATTGGCCAAATGATGTTGGACAATAATCAATCAGAAATTGCCAAAGAAAACGGACTCCTACCCTTTGAACTGTTGGTCTTAGAACCAATAAGAACCATTTGTGAAAAAATAATGAGTTTGGTTCGTTTTTCTTATGGCGAAAATCCAATAGATGATCTAAAGAAAAAGATACGACATACCTACGATTTACATCAACTACTTAAACAAGAGGAGTTCCTCAATTTTTTTCAATCACCAGATTTTAGTGAGATGCTTTTGAAGGTAGCCAATGATGATGTTACAAGCTTTAAAAACAATAACCAATGGCTAGTCCACCATCCTAATGAAGCACTAATTTTTAAAGACTTAGAAAATGTTTGGAATGATTTAAAATCAATTTACATTGGTGATTTTAAAAATTTGGTATATGGCGAATTACCCCAAGAAGAAGCCATTCTGGAAACATTAAAAATGATTCAAGAAAGATTGAATGCAATTTCTTGGACAATTAAAATCGAACCCACACAATGAAATTCACTGAAGAAAAATTAGAAACAGCTTTTACCGAGTTATTAGAGCAAGAAGGCTATGCCCATAATTTGGGTTTGAGCATTGTTCGCAAGCCCGATGAAGTATTGATTGAAGAAGATTTAACAAGTTTTCTTTTAACGCAATATGCTTCACAAGGCATTACGAAAAATGAAGTTAAAGCTATTATTCTTCAAATCAAATCTTTATCTGCTTCTGATCTGTATGAAAGCAATAAAACCTTTAATAAAATGCTTTCAGACGGTTTCATTCTCAAACGAGAAGACCGTAATGAGAAAGATATTTACATTCAACTCATTGACTATACAGGATTAAATAAACATCTTCAACCCAATGAAGACCAATTAATTTCTATTGCCGCTGAAGAAGAAATACAATATAATCAAGACAACAATATTTACAAGTTTGTTAACCAGTTAGAAATTTTCGGTAACGAAAAAAGAATTCCAGATGGTATTGTGTACATCAATGGTTTGCCTTTAGTAGTATTTGAATTTAAAAGTGCAATTAGAGAGGATGCAACCATTCACGATGCCTACAAGCAACTAACCGTTCGCTACCGTAGGGATATTCCTGAACTATTCAAATACAATGTATTTTGTATTATCAGTGATGGCGTTAACAATAAAGCTGGTTCATTCTTTGCTCCTTATGATTTTTATTATGCTTGGAGACGAGTGGAAGGACTTGCAAAAGAGGTAGACGGAATAGACAGCATGTTCACTTTGGTACAAGGGTTGTTCAATAAACTCCGACTGCGTGATATCATTCGCAACTTTATTTACATTCCGGATAATTCCAAGAAAAATGAAAAGATTGTTTGTCGCTATCCTCAATATTATGCGGCGAGAGCACTTTACAGTAGTATTCAAATGGCTCAAAAACCAGAAGGAAACGGTAAAGGCGGAACTTATTTTGGAGCAACAGGCTGTGGCAAGAGCTATACAATGCTCTATCTCACAAGACTATTGATGAAAAGCGAGTATTTTGGTAGTCCAACGATCGTATTAATCACTGACCGAACAGATTTAGATGATCAACTTTCTACCCAATTTATAAATGCAAAATCATTCATAGGCGACAATACCGTTGAAAGTGTTGAGAGTCGAAATAATTTGAGGGAAAAATTACAGGGCAGACAAAGTGGTGGTGTATTTTTAACTACCATTCATAAATTCACCGAAGACACAAAACTTCTAACTGAAAGATCGAATGTTATTTGTATTTCGGATGAAGCCCACAGAAGTCAGGTAAACCTTGACCAGAAAATTAGAGTAACTGAACATGGCGTTACCAAAACTTATGGTTTTGCAAAGTACTTACATGATTCATTACCTAATGCTACTTTTGTAGGATTTACAGGAACTCCAATTGATGCCACATTGGATGTTTTTGGAAAGGTAGTTGATGCCTATACAATGACAGAAT
>Ga0114976_10002245_pt1 | contig 12161 bp, 18 predicted proteins | sample S_130805_EF_Meta_FD_87319 | JGI IMG/M metagenome (GOLD analysis project Ga0114976, IMG submission 87319) | Freshwater microbial communities from Lake Simoncouche, Canada to study carbon cycling - S_130805_EF_MetaG | ecosystem: Environmental > Aquatic > Freshwater > Lake | place: Lake...
ACGTTTTGAAATACTCGCCCTGAATCCAACACGCAACGGGTGTCTCATAACTAAATAAAACTTGTGTCCCGTCCTCAAGTGTTAATTCTGTCTTATTACTTGCCAATGGCTTTAAATTCATATTACCCCCCCTCTTAACGTTGGACTACTTCGATATAGCAAAATTCAAACCCGTTAATGCTTTGTGGTGTTTTTTGCTCTTCATTTGTGAAATCTGCTTTGAATTGCTCTGCCTCTTTAAAGCAATCAAATTGCTTAATAAACTTTGGACTATGCCGATAATAGGCATAAACTTGATATTTTGAAGTCATAATTTCCCCTTATTTTTCTACGTATGAATCACCAACACCAAAGCCAAATTGTCGGCTCATAATTGCATCAATGCACCCTAATCCAAGATAGCAAGCGTTTCCAAGCTCTCCGCTCAAATCCTGGAGGGCTGCCTCAGGATTGTCCGTCAAATAATCGGCTATATCCTCATCATCAATTTCCACCACTAAATTAAATCTCATCACTTTCCCCTTTCAAAACAATTTCAAAAGAATCTATAAGGTTGCCCCACTTTTCATCCTCTGAGCCGTCATAAATTCCTACAAGCAAGTCAATATCAAACTCATGATTGCATCCCCCGCCACAAGTTAAAACAATGTATTGCCCCGTCTCTAATTTTTTGACCTATGCCGTGCAACCCCCGCCCGTGTGTTCAATGTAGAAACCTTGCTTTTTTAATGCTTTCATAATGTTCCCCTTATTGGATACGCTTAACATAAACCTCGCCCCCGATGTCTGAGCAGTCGGCAGTTTGTCCCACCTCCAACCCCTCAACCTTTTCAATATTGCAATCGTGCCACCCGTAATCCTCAGTTATGAAGTCCAAGCCCACAATTTTATTATCGGGGTGAGCATAGCCCGCCCCCCACTTGATTTCAAATAATTTACTCATGATTAAACCCCCGTCAGAGCTACTACAAACATATAGCCCAAAGTTATACCCAATAAAAGAAACGCGATAAATTCCCAAAATGTTTTCATGTTTAACCCCTTAAAAGTTTTGAAATACGATTGTGCCAAAAGATGTATCACCAATTACACAAGTGTTTTTTTCTAAGAAATCCATCACTTGCATATAGATATTTCGCTCATAATCAATATCTATATTGAAAGAATCAATGATTTCTTGCATAGATGCCTCAGAATAGTCGCAACAAATCGCGATAACATCTAGCTCGATATCATCTTCAAACTCCTCAAAGAAACTAAATAAAGCTTTTAGCCCCTCATCACTAAAATTATCGGGACGTATTGCGTGAAATTCATTTATAAAATCTTTTAAATAGACAGTTTTTTTCATATCATCTCTCCAGGTTTTGTTGTTTTTTTGCAATGGGTATAAAAATCTAAGCTCGGTCGGAAATGTTTTTAGAGTTATATGAGCTATTTTCCCAAGTGGTAGCAAATATATCTCTATCAAACAAGCCCGCCAAAATGTAATCTTCACAAGCTAATAGAACCTCTTGCCAAGTGTCAAAATGCTCATCGTGGCTTATCACGTCTCCGTCATAAAAATCTACGTGATAGCCGTCAGCCGTAGAGTAAGCAAAAGCACAATCGTCTAATAAAGCCCAATTTGCTAAAGGCTTGCCCTCATCATCGTCATATGAATCGGCAAGCACTTGCCCCTCATTAAGCCCGTAGAGAGCACAGTCAATCATAAAATCATAGGTTTTATATACGGGACTATCAAAGTCCACTACCCAATAAGCGAAGTGCTCATCAATTACTTGGGTAGCCTCAAGGTTAACTATCACCTCGTGAGTATTGGCATCAGTAAATATTAGTTTCATTGTTCTATTCCTTATAGGTTAGTAATCAATCGGAAAGCCCGATATATAGATAATACACAAATACCACAGAAATGTAAAAAATATTTGTATTTATTGAGTAAGGAAAACCCTAACACCCGCAAACCCTGATGATATATAGAACACTAGAGATATTGAAAGGTAAAGGCCAATACATCAGAAAGAGATAAAACGGCTCAAAAGCTCTCTATTCAATTCCTAGCCCTATTGCTTACTATTTAGGCAAATAATATTTACATTTTTATCCCAGGGTTTCTACTACTGTTTTTATATACATACCCATGCCGTTGGTCTGCTTAAAAAATGAGCAGATTCAAAGTGATGCGAAACGCCCGCAAGAAATCTTTTTACAAACCTTGTAAGGGAATACTAACTAGAGGATAGAAATATATAGAGGGAATACATAGAGAGAGTAGAGATATCACCCGCGAATAGGTGGAAAGTAATAGAGAAAGGGAGAGGCTCCCAAGCTCAGGGAATTCCCCTTGCCTCCCTAGATACCTTAAACTATCCGGCATACTGTATATATATACACACTGTATAGGCATACATACCCTCCAGGCACTGTATAGATGAACAGTATAGGGTAAACCCTAGGCAGCTCTAGACCCCCAGGGGGGGAAATTTTGGAAATAAATAATTTTTATATGGCTCCTTCCGACGAGCGTGTAAAAATTGAAATTTAGACTTTTACCTTTTGCCCTTCCGACGCTACTGCAATTTTTGAAAATTAGACTTTTTACCTTTAGATGTCTTATACTCTCTATATAGGAAAATGAGCCTTTTAAGGGAATATGCAATTAGATAGCCAATTGATTGAAGGATTTGTTAGAGTGTTCTTAGCCCCTCGTATGGATGCTCTCAAAGCTATTCCTTCTTTCCACCGTATTTTGTGGGCCGATTTTTGTTCTGACCATAAAAGAGTTGCTATTGCAGCTCCACGAGGAACTGCCAAGACTACTGCAGTTACCTTCTCCTGTACCCTTGTATCTGCTTTATTTAAGCAAAATGACTTCATAGTTCTAGTCTCAAAGACCGAAGGACAAGTAGTCCGCTTCCTAGCCAACATCAAGGCAGAGTTGCTTGCTAACCAAGAGTTACGTGAGCAGTTTGGAGTTTCCCGCCTGGTTAAGGATACCGAGGCTGAAATCGTAGTAGAAATGAAAGACGGTCACCAGTTCTGCATCATAGCCAAAGGTTCTGAGCAGGAAGTCCGTGGACTTCAGTGGAACGGTAAACGCCCCAATTTAATCATTATTGACGATGCCGAGGGTGCAGAGCAGGTAATGAACCCCCAACGTCGTGAGAAGTTCCGTAACTGGCTAATGAATGACCTACTGCCTTGCGGCTCAGAATACTGCAAGATACGAATGGTAGGTACTGTCCTACATATGGACTCAGCCTTAGAGAGGCTTTTAAAAGACTCTACATGGGTATCTAAACGTTTTGAAGCTCACAATGAAGACTTCTCTGAGCTACTATGGCCTGAGAAGCTATCTCGCCCAGTTTTAGAAGAAATCCGTCAGGGATACATTAACCAAGGAAACCCAGATGGCTATAGCCAAGAATACCTTAATAAGCCAATTGACGCGGAAAACGCTTACTTTCATAAAGACGATTTGTTGCATTGCGATACTCCTGAGTATCTTGAGTATTACGCTGCCATTGACTTTGCTATTACCAAGAAGACCAAATCAGATTACACCGTTATTGCGGTGGCGGGGGTTGACCAAGAGGGTTTATTGCATATCGTCGATATTAGGCGGGGTCGTTGGGACGGCTTTGAAATTATTGAAAATATGTTTTGGGTTCAAGAAAAGTACCAGCCTAATCTCTTCATTGCGGAAAAAGGGCAAATTAAACACACCTTAGATGCTTTCCTTAATGCCGAAATGGTTAAGCGGGGGCAGTATATTAACCTTCATGCCGTAACCCCAAAGGTAGATAAAGAACAACGAGCCAAGCCACTCCAAGCACGAATGAGGGCTGGAGGAGTACGCTTTAACAAAGATAGGGAATGGTATCCTGGTCTAGTAGATGAAATGCTAGTCTTTCCTCGTGGACAGCACGATGACCAAGTAGATGCCCTAGCTTATGTTGGATTAGCCTTAGATAAAGTTATTGTAGCCCCGACTGCCGAAGAAAGATGGGAAGAAGAATACCAAGAAGAATTTGGTAATACCTATGAATCCATTGGGGAAGGCAGGGGTTTCTTTACCGGTTATTAATTAAACATATTGACTGTATAATCATAATCTGTTATTTTTCGTTAAAGAATTCCATAAGGTAAACAATGAAATTAGAAACTCTACTCAGTTCTCCAAATATCGCTGAAGAAATGGACGCTGGGGAGTTATCCTCATTAGGCTTTAAATTGATGGACGAGATTAACCTCGACCTAACATCACGCCTAGATTGGGAAGACCGCAATGAGAAAGCCAATAAGTTAGCTCTGCAAGTTGTAGAGAAAAAGACTTTTCCTTGGCCTGGTGCTTCTAACGTAAAGTTCCCATTAATTACTATTGCTGCTATGCAATACCATAGCCGAGCATACCCATCCCTTGTATCTAATAACGAAGTAGTCAAGTGTAAAGTTTACGGCTCAGACCCAACAAACGACTTACACAAGCAAGCTCAACGCATCTCTACCCATATGACCTATCAGGTTATGGAAGAGGACGAAGGCTGGGAAGAGAACACAGACCGTACATTATTGGTTCAGGCTATTGCTGGCACTGCAATCAAAAAGTCATATTTTGACTCAATTAAAGGTCATAACGTATCAGAGTTAGTGCTTCCTAACGACTTCATTGTTAACTACTATACAAAGTCAATTGTTGATAGCCCACGTGTATCACAACGCATATTCTTATCTTCTAATGATTTGCATGAACGTCAGGCACGTGGCATATTTTGCACTCCTGAAACAGAAGTCCCTCCTACACAAGTTAGTAGCAACTTACTTAACCAAGCAAAACAACAAGCTCAAGGTGTTTATCAGCAGACTGATGACCCCGATACTCCATACGAGTTTTTTGAGATGCACTGTTGGATGGACTTGGATGAAGACGGTTACAAAGAGCCGTATATTGTATTTATCCGTAGAGACACAGCAAAGATTTACCGTATCGTAGCTCGTTACTTTGAATCTTCAATTGAATATCGCAACGATAAGATTGTACGTATTAACCCTGAGCAATACTTTACTAAGTACGGGTTTATTCCTAGTCCTGATGGTGGATTCTATGACCTAGGATTTGGAACTTTACTCGGCCCACTAAACGATTCTATTAATACCATTGTTAACCAATTGATTGATGCTGGCACAATGGCTACCACAGGCGGTGGATTCTTAGGGCGTGGCGTTAAGATTAAAGGTGGCGATTACACATTCAAACCACAAGAATGGAAACGGGTAGATTCAACTGGCGACGATTTACGTGCCAACATCTTCCCATTACCAACCCGTGAGCCTTCAGCAGTTCTATACCAATTGCTAAACTTATTGATTAGCTATGGTGAGCGTATTGCTGGAGCAACAGACATTATGACTGGTGTATCACCTGGTCAAAATACCCCTGCTGAGACAAGCCGTAACACAGTAGAACAGGGTATGAAAGTATTTAATGGTATCTACAAGCGTACTTGGAGAGCCATGAAGGAAGAGTTCCAAAAACTATATCGTCTAAACCAATTGTATCTTCCACCTGAGAATCTTCAGTTTGAATACAACAATGAGATGCAATTTATCTCCCCTGACGATTACATCTTGGACGTGAAGTTAATCAAGCCTGCAGCCGACCCTAACGTTGTTTCAGATAGTCAACGAGTCATGCAAGCACAAGCAGTAGCACAGTTAGCCGCACAAGGCGGTGGATTCAACACCTATGAAGTTAACAAGCGTTATCTAGAGGCACTTAAAGTTCCAGGAATTGACCAAGTTCTTCCTGACCCAACAGGCCCTAACGCTATCCCACCTCAACCAAACTATAAGTTTGAAATCGAGAAGATGAAGAACGAAGAGAGAACCGTTAATCATCAACTGAAGTTCAAGCTAGGCCTAGCCAAGTTAATGTCTGAAGCAGAGCTTCAACAGGCTAAGGTCACAGAATTGCAAGCAAAATCCGTAAAACTTCTCGAAGAAGCCGACGAGATGAAGAATGGACACGCTATCGCAATGTTGCAAACCGAAATTGGAGCAAAGAAAGCTCACATGGACGGTATTATGAGGTCAATCGAGTTAATGCGGGATTTACAGAAAGATACCGCAGACACAACAAAGGGAATAGGAAATGAATCAAGCGGAATATCAGGATTGGAAGCTACACCCAATAACAGTTGAGTTTTTTGCACACCTGAAGAAGGCAAAGCAGGAAACAATGGAGAGTTGGGCTAATCGTCAGTTTACGACTGATGGGGACAATCAATTTGCTTTAGGTGGCATTTATGCTATCAATCAAATTGTTGAACTAGACTATGCAGATATCTCAGGGGAATAAGAATGACAGTGCTAAATACAAGTGGTTGGGTTCCAACGGGGCATCGCATACTCGTCAAGGTAGACCAGTTTGAACGAAAAACGCAATCTGGGATTATTATTGCAGACGCTTACGCAGACAAAGAGCAACTTGGACAAGACGCAGGAACAGTCGTCGAAGTTGGGAATACTGCTTACGCAGACCAAGAATCCCCTTGGTGCTCAGTCGGTGACCACATCAAGTTTGGACGTTATGCTGGTCAAATCATCAAAGTCACTAAAGACGACGGAACAGTAGAAGAATACCGAGTAATTAATGATTTAGACGTAGCCCTAGTTAAAAAAGGAGAAGTAAATGAGTGAAGAACAACAGGTTGTTGCCGAAGAACAAGTAATCACCGCAGAAATTGCGGAGGAAACGGTAATAAACACCGCACCTGAAGTTGACGAAGAGACTTTAGCCGAAGCAAAACGTCAAGGATGGGTTCCACAAGAAGATTACAACGGCCCTGAAGATAAATGGGTTGACGCAGATACCTTTGTAAAGAAAGGTAAGGAGATTAATGCTCTATTGCGTAAAGATAATGAATTTCTAAAGCGTGAAGTATCTGAAATGAAGTCCACAATGATGGAATTCAAGAAATTTCATGCAGATACCGAAAAACGTGCTTATGAACGTGCAATGTCTGACCTTCGCGAACAAAAGAAAGAAGCTATTGCTGCTGGAGACGGTGAAAAGGTGCTACAAGTTGATGATGCTATCGACGAACTTAAAACCGCCCGTAAAGAAGATAAAGTTGCTGCCCCAACCCAAGCTATTGACCCAGCATTTATTGCATGGCAAGAAGATAATCGTTGGTTTGGTAAGGATACAGAGTTAACTGCCGAAGCTAACCTGATTGGCGAAGTAGTAAAACGTCAAAATCCTACTCTTATTGGCTCAGATTTCTTAGAAGAGGTAACAAAACGAGTAAAACGTATGTATCCTGAGAAGTTTACAAACGTTAACCGCAGTAAACCTAACCCAGTAGAGGGTTCTACGGCAAAGCCATCAGGCCCACGTGGAAAAGGTTTTAATGACCTACCACCTGAAGCTAAAGCAGCTTGCCAAAAGTTTGAAAAGCAAGGTTTAGTAACAAGAGAACAATATATGAAAGAATATTTTGGTGAATAAGTCTTGTTTTTATCTAGTAATTACACATAAAATCAGTTAGGAGTAATATAATGTCAAGAGTAAGCAAAAAACAAAGTGATTCTGATGTACAAATTAGGTCTGAGGCTGACCGTGGGACTGAGCAAGTCCGTACGCAAACACAACGCCCTAAACGTTCATCAATTGGTACACCAAAATTAACTTTGGCAGTTCAAAACGAAATCCAAGGGTATCATCTATGCTGGATGAATGACGATGGAAACGTTGAGAACGCAGTAAATAGCGGCTATGAGTTTGTTACGCGAGGAGAAACCGAGTTAGTGTATGGAGTTACTCCATTAAATGTTGACCTTGCAGACAAAATCAAACAAAAGGTAGGAACTAACGAAGCAGGGCATCCCCTGTACGCTTATTTAATGAAAATTAAGCAAGAATGGCATGAGGAAGATATGGCCGAACTTGCTGAAGAGAACAAGCGTATTGAAGAAGCCATTGCTGGCGGTAATATTAATGGTAATGCTGGTCAAGATGGACGTTATACGTCTAATATCTCGATTAAGCGTACTTAATTTAAACTTTATTTGGAGTATTAAATGGCAAACGTAAACGCCCCACGGGGATTTTCCCCGATTATTTATGGCGGTGGTGCTGCAAGTAACCAACAAGTTCGTACATACTACATTCCATCAACTGATAGCTCTGCCTATTACATTGGTGACGTGGTTAAGACAATTGCTGGTTCAGATGCAAACGGCATCCCTGCTATAGCAAAATGTGCTTCCGGTAACACCCCACGTGGTGTAATCGTAGGCGTAGTAAACCCTAACCCAGGCAATCCTTCACTCCAAGGTGTAACCCTTGATTTGACTATTACTGGCGTACCTGCAACTAAGTCTGCTGCTTATTATGTTTTGGTGAACGATGACCCACGTCAAGTGTTCGAAATCCAAGGCGATGGCACAACATTCGTAACAACTGACGCTAACAAGAACGCATCCTACACTGTAGCTGCTCCTTCTTTAGGCTATCAATTGTCTGCAACTGTATTGACTGCACCTGCAACAACTAGCTCACTCCCATTGAAAATTTTGGGTTTCCAACAAATACAAAACAATGAACTAGGCCCATACAGCAATTTCATTGTTCAATTCAATCAACACGAGCTTGCCACTGGCACTGCTGGCGTTTAATTAGGAGAATATAATGGCTGGTGTAATTACAACTGGTTCGTTCCCGAAAGCCCTATGGCCTGGTATTAAGGCTTGGTGGGGTCGTTCATACAACGAACATCCTGTAGAATATACAGACCTTTTTGACACAACCCAATCTGACAAGAACTACGAAGAATATGTACAAGCTACAGGTTTCGGACTAGCTCCTCAGAAGCCACAAGGTGCTGGTGTATCTTACGATTCTGAAACTCAAGGTTTCGTGACTCGTTTGACCAACGTTGCCTATGGTTTAGGTTATATCGTTACTCAAGAAGAACTCGCTGACAACCTCTATGAAGTTGTTTCCAAGCGTCGTGCTGCTGCTAACGCTTTCTCTATGCGTCAAACCAAAGAGAACGTTGCTGCCGCTACTTACAACAACGCTTTTAACAACGCATATGCTGGTGGTGACGGTGTTTCATTATTAAACGCTTCTCATCCAAACACAACAGGCGGTACTTTCTCTAACTTGTTAACTGTTGCAGCTAACTTGTCTGAGGCAGCTATCGAAAACTTGATGATTCAGCAAATGTTGGCAACGAATGACCGTGGCTTACGTATCAACTTGATGCCTAAGAGCTTAATCGTTCACCCAAGCAACTGGTTCGAAGCTAACCGTATTTTGAAGTCTGTATATTCATACAACACAGGTGTTAACCCTCCTGGTACTGCTTCAAACGCGGTAAACGTATTGAACGCTACTAATGCCCTTCCAGAAGGTATTAAGATGAACCACTATCTGACCTCTACTAAAGCATGGTTTATTCGTGCTCAAGTTCCAACAGGTACAGGTATGATTCACCAAGAGCGTCAAGCAATTACTTTCGACCAAGACAATGACTTTGACACAATGAATGCCAAAGCTAAGTCTTACGAGCGTTATGCGTTCGGTTGGGGTGACCCACGTGCATTGTGGGGTACTCCAGGAGCCTAATAGCTCTCCACGTGAGCGATTCCCCCTAGTTCTCAAAAGGTTCTAGGGGGTTTTTTCTCTAAACATAAAGGATACAAATATGCCGAACAAAAAATTACGTGATGGTCAGCCAGTTGGTATGGGTCTTAAAGCTCCTTATGGTGCTAATAAGCCACAGAAAACAGGCGGTAAGACTCCTAAACAACCTACTAAAGCTCCAAAGCCTAGAGGCGGTTATTAATCATGGCTAAAAGTATAAACGTTCAGATTCTGAATGATGGTTATAGAAATACAACCGTCAAAATTAGTGGCTATGTAAATGCTGAAGATTACACAAATCAATCAATTGTTGACGCTTCTACATTAAATCAAATTAATGCTGAGGGCAGTAAAGCAAGCTCTTTACGTGTTACAAGAATTAACTATGATATTGAAGATGCTCTACAAGTAGATTTAATTTGGGGTGGTGGTACGCCAGCAACACTTTGGAATGCAACAGGTCGTGGTGAAATGGAAGGTCGTGACTTTGGTGGCATTGTCAATAATGCTACAACACCAAATCAAACTATTCTGTTAACTACAACCGGTGGTGGAGTTGCTACTACAAATTTATCTTTTTCTATTGTTTTAGAAATCGTAAAAGCAAACTAATATGCAACACGCAATTTCAAATGCCAAAGAAATACAGTTAATTGCTACCATTACTCGTGCAGACGGTACTGTGGAGCATCTTGGCACAATTGATTATTGGCACAAAAACCCTATTAAACGCTTTATTTGGAAGATTAAACACTTCCTAGAAAGGAAATAAAATGGCTACATTACTAGTAAATACTGGTAAGGCCGTTGTTACCAACTATCTTAATGGTGGTGCAGCTACTCAGCCGAAATATGTGGCTTGGGGTACAGGTGCAGGAACAACTGCTGCAACCGATACAACTTTATTTACTGAAACTGGTACTCGTGTTTCAGGAACTACTACTCAACAGACAACTTCTACTACAAACGATACATTCCAAGTAGTAGGTACATTGACTGCAGGTAGTTCTTTAACAATTACCAATGCTGGTACATTTGATGCTTCTACATCAGGCAATTTATTTGTAAAGGGTGACTTTACAGGAATTGCATTGAACAGTGGAGACAGCATTCAATTTACCGTAAAAGTACAGTTCAGTTAATAAAGGATATAAATGGCTTTTATTCTTGCAGATAGAGTTAGAGAAACAGCATCAGCACCAGGTACAAGTACAGTAACTTTACTTGGAGCAGTAACTGGCTATCAAACATTTTCTGCAGGTATTGGAGCCAACAATACAACCTACTACGTTATTGCAGACCAATCTGGCACTAATTGGGAAGTAGGTTTAGGTACTATTGGGGCAGGCGGTACAACTCTAGCGAGAACTACCGTCCTTTCCTCCTCAAATTCAAACTCACTAGTTAACTTTTCTAGTGGCACACAGGATGTCTTTTGCGACTATCCTGCTAATAAAGCTGTTTATTTAGACGCTAGTAGTAATGTAAGTTCTTTAGGCACAATTACTTCAGGCGTTTGGAATGGCTCAACTATTCCTGTAGCCAATGGCGGCACAGGAGTTACTACTTCTAGCGGTGCAAACTCTGTTGTTTTAAGAGATGCCAGTAGCAATATTACTGCCAATGCTTTAGATGATGGTTATATAAATACTGTCGCATCAGGAACACCCATAGTATTAACTGTTTCATCTGTACGCAGATACACTATTACTGGTTCAGGTGGTCAAACCATTAAATTGCCTGATGCAACAACTTTAGCAAATGGTACAGTTTTTCAATTTGATAACAACCAAAGTAGTGGTGCAATTACTGTTAATAACAACTCTAATACTTTAGTTGTTTCTGTACCTAGTGGTGGATTTGTTTTAGTTAATTTATTGTCTAATGCAATTGCGGCTGGTTCTTGGGATAGGCATGACCAAGCACCTGCTAATGTAAGCTGGTCTACCAATACTTTTGATTACGCTGGTTCAATTACGTCAGCTACTTGGAATGGTAATGCTGTAGCAATCAATCGAGGTGGTACAGGTGCTTCAACTGCAAGCACAGCATTTAACAATTTAAGCCCATTAACTACTGCTGGCGATACTTTATATGGCGGTACTAGCGGTGCTGGAACAAGATTAGCAATTGGTACAGCAGGACAAGTATTAACAGTCAATAGTGGTGCAACCGCTCCACAATGGTCTACACCTACTACAGGTACTGTAACTAGCGTAACTGGCACAAGTCCAGTAGTTTCTAGCGGTGGTAATACTCCTGTTATATCCATGCCAGCCGCCACAGGAAGTGTAAATGGATACTTGACAAGTACCGATTGGACAACATTTAATGGCAAAGGTAGTGGTACAGTAACTTCCATTACTGCTGGAACAGGCTTATCAGGTGGCACAATTACTAGCACAGGCACAATTGCTATTGATTCTACTGTTACCACAAATAGCGGAACTCAAACCCTTACAAATAAATGGGTTCAGCCTAGAGTATTAGCTTCTACGGCCAACTC
>Ga0114976_10002249_pt1 | contig 12152 bp, 11 predicted proteins | sample S_130805_EF_Meta_FD_87319 | JGI IMG/M metagenome (GOLD analysis project Ga0114976, IMG submission 87319) | Freshwater microbial communities from Lake Simoncouche, Canada to study carbon cycling - S_130805_EF_MetaG | ecosystem: Environmental > Aquatic > Freshwater > Lake | place: Lake...
CGCCTGGACGGCATAGGCGCGGGTGAAGTCGTTCACGCAGCCATTGCCCTCGGTCTTGCCGAGCACGGCCACCACCTGGCGCGGATCGAGCGCGCCGGAGTCGAACAGCGCCTCGACCGAGGCGGTGTCGCCGGGGTGGCGCATGGGGACGCGATGCAGGATGGCGCGGCGTGCCGGCATTCGGGTGCTTCCCTTGCTGGATTTCGGTGGCAGCATAGCGACCCGCAGCCGAGGGGCGAGAGATGTACGAGACCAAGGACCGACCGGGCGACGGCTACCGCTATATCCCTGCCGTCTTCCAGTATTCCGCCGGCGTCGCCGCCCTGCCGGGCTTCCGGATCGAGCGGGTGCGCTTTGCCAACCCCGTGCCGCTGATGGCGGGCTTCGAGACGATCGCCGCCTACCTCAAGGGGATCGGCCGGCCGCTGACGGCCTTCTGCCAGTGCGAGCTGCGCAGTCCCGGCCAGTTCACCGAGGAGGGCTTCCGCAACTTCAACCTCGGCTACGCCAAGGTCCTCGGCGAATGGGGGATCCTGGCCGAGGGCCCGAATCCCGTGGCGCGCAGCAATGTCTGCCCCGAGCTGACGCCGCCTGCCGAGCCGGGCTTTCACGCCTTCAGCTTCACCGTGCCCGATGCGGGCGCGCCGCACAGCTTCGTCACCGCCGGCTCAGGCGAGAGCACCGAAGGGAAGGGGAGCTACGAGGATAAGACGATTGCCCTTGGTGATACCTCGCCCGCCGGGCTGCGACGCAAGGCCGAGTTCGTGCTGGGCGAGATGGAGCGGCGTATGGAAGCGCTGGGCGGCGGCTGGGCGAGTGCCACCGCCTCGCAGGCCTACACCGTGCACGACCTCTACCCGTTCCTCGGCGACGAGCTGGTCCGTCGTGGCGCGGCGCGGCATGGCATCACCTGGCACTTCTGCCGGCCACCGGTGGTGAACCTCGAATACGAGATGGATATTCGTGGCCTGCCGCTCGAGCGGGTGATCGCCAGCTAGGTCGCTCGACCAAATTCCACTGGACAGCCGGCCTCCGCGCCGGTTGAACAGCACTGATATATGAGGACGCCGCCCATGCCCGACACCGCCATCCTCGACCGCCCAGCCCCGATCAGCACCGAGCATGTCGACGTGCTGATCGTCGGCGCCGGCATTTCGGGCGTGGGCGCCGCCTATCACCTGACGACGCAGCGGCCAGATACCTCCTTCGTCGTGCTCGAGGCGCAGGAGACCTTTGGCGGCACCTGGTGGACGCACAAGTATCCGGGTATCCGCAGCGACAGCGACCTCTACACCTTCGGCTATCGCTTCAAGCCTTGGACCGGCACGCCGATCGCGACCGCGGACGAGATCCGCAAATACATGGGCGAGGTGATCGAGGAGAACGACCTCGGCCGCCACATCCGCTACCACCACCGCATCCACAGCGCGCGCTGGTCGAGCGAGCAGAACCTCTGGACGCTGGATGCCGTCGACGGCGCGACGGGCGCGACCCGGCGCTTCACCGGGAATTTCCTCTACATGTGCCAGGGCTACTACCGGCACGAGGAAGGCTACACGCCGGACTGGCCCGGCATGGAGCGCTTCCAGGGCCGTATCGTGCATCCGCAGACCTGGCCTGAGGATCTCGACTACGCCGGCAAGAAGGTGGTTGTCATCGGCTCGGGCGCGACCGCGGCGACCGTGGTGCCGGCGATGGCTGGCAAGGCCGCGCATGTGACAATGCTGCAGCGCTCGCCGACCTTCTTCCGCACCGGCCGCAACGCGCTCGAGATCGCCGACCAGCTTCGGAGGCTCGGCGTAGAGGAAGCTTGGGTCCACGAGATCTCGCGCCGGCAGATCCTGCACGACAGCGCGGTCTTCACGCGGCGCACCTTCACCGAGCCGGAGAAGGTCAAGGCTGAGCTGCTGGCCAATGTCCGTAGCTTCGTCGGGCCCGATTACGACATCGACACCCATTTCACCCCACGCTACCGGCCCTGGCGGCAGCGCATCGCCTTCATCCCCGATGGCGATCTGTTCCAGGCGGTCGCGGACGGCCGCGCCTCGGTGGTCACCGATGACATCGAGACATTCGACGAGACCGGCATCGCACTGAAGTCGGGCAAGCATCTGGACGCCGACATCATCCTGACGGCAACGGGCTTCCACCTGAACGTGCTCGGCGACATCGCCTTCGAGCTCGACGGCAGGCCGCTCGATTTCCACGAGACCGTGACCTATCGCGGGATGATGTTCACCGGCATCCCCAACATGGTCTGGGTCTTCGGCTATTTCCGCGCGAGCTGGACCCTGCGGGCCGACCTGGTCGGCGACTTCGTCTGCAAGCTGCTGGCGCATATGGACGAGAAAGGCGCGAAGCGGGTCGAGGTCGCGCTGCGGCCGGAGGACCACAACATGCCCATCCTGCCTTGGATCGACCCGGAGAACTTCAACCCGGGCTACCTGATGCGCGGCATGCACCTGCTGCCCAAGCGCGGCGACAAGCCGGAGTGGCAGCACAACCAAGATTACTGGGCCGAGAAGGACGAGATCCCGGCGATCGACCTGGACGACGCGGCATTCGTCTACCGCTGAGGCGCCTGATCCGCAGAGGCGGGATCGCCGCAGCGGTGAATCAGTCGCCCAAGGAAAACCGGCCACCTGGCTGGACACCAGCCGGGCGCGGTCGCAGGCTGCACAGGAAGGTCGCCGGCACGAGCGACAAACCAAGGGAGTGAGCCGCCATGGATGTCGGCATGATGATGATCTTCGCCAGCTACGGCTGGCAAGACTGCACCGACCAGCGCGTCTGGGACGAGGAGCTGCGGCTCGCGTCAATCGCCGCCGACAGCGGCTTCGACTGCCTCTGGTCGGCCGAACACCACTTCAACGACTATTCCTTCGTGCCCGACAACATCCAGCTCATGACCTGGCTGGCCGCGCGTCACCCGAACATCGATGTCGGCACGGCCGCCGTCATCCTGCCCTGGCACGACCCGATCCGGGTCGCCGAGAACGCCGCGACGCTCGATCTGCTGTGCAAGGGAAGGCTGCGCTTCGGCATGGGCCGCGGCCTGGCGAAGCGCGAATTCGACGCCTTCCGCATCAGCATGGACGAGTCGCGCGACCGCTTCGACGAGGCCTCGGCGATGATCCTCGCCGCGCTGCGCACCGGCTTCATGGAGGGCGAGGGGAAGTACTATCGCCAGCCGCGCGTCGAGCTGCGGCCGCGCCCGCAGCACAGCTTCGAGGGCCGGATCTACGCCGTTGCCTCCTCCGAGGATTCGATCAACTCCGCCGCCAAGCTCGGCGCGCATCTCGTGATGTTCGCCGACCGCCCCTGGGAGATGCGCCAGCCGATGATCGAGCGCGGCCGCACGCTGCACCGGCAATACCACGGCACCGAGCCGCCGGCGCCGCTGCTGACCGAGTTCGTCATCTGCGGCCCCGACGATGCCGCCTGCGAGGAGGAGGCCCGGCGCTACCAGGGCAAGTTCGTCGAGAGTAACTTCCACCACTATCAGTTTCTCGGCGAGCACTTCGCCTCGGTGAAGGGCTATGACAGCTACCAGCAGAAGGCCGACCTCGCGCGCAAGTCCGGCGACGGCATTGGCGGCGCGGTGAAGGGTTTCATGCAGGCCGCAAGCTGGGGCTCGCCCGACCGCATCCTGCGCGGCATGGAGGCGCGCCGGAAGTTGCTCGGCCAGTTCGAGGTGAACGTCGCCTTCCGCTTCGGTGGCACGCCCATGGAGGTCGCCGAGCGCGGCCTCCGCCTCTATGCGAAGGAGGTTCTGCCAGTGTTGAAATCCTGGAAGGCGGAGGCTCCGGCCGCCGCGCAGGCTGCCGAGTAGCTTAGCCGGCGCTGACCCAGGGCATCTCGAGCGCGGCCAGCCCCGCCGGCTGGTCCCCGCCGAGCACGAAACGCGTCGCGGCGCTGCCGTCATGCAGCACGCGGCGATTGTCCCAGAGCAGCACGTCGCCCGGTGCCCAGAGGTGCCGCCAGGTCACGGCCTCCTCGGTTGCCGCCGCGAGCAGGCGGTCGAGGAGCGCCGTGCTCTCGGCCGTCGTCTGGTTCAGCACGCGGCGGGTCCGCGCGGCGTTGACATACAGCGCTGCCTCGCCGGTGATGGGGTGGCGGCGCAGCAGCGGGTGCTCGGCCGCGTGGCTGGTCGCGGGGTCACGGTGCAGCGCCCGAAGGGTCTCGATGCGGGCACGCAGCGCGCGGGGCAGCCGGCGCGCGGCCTCCCGCTGGTCGGCGAAGGCGATGCGGCCGTTGCCGCCGCCGGCAAGCACCAGGGTGGCGGGCGTCGCTTCGGCACTGCCGATGGTGCGCCAGCCGGTGGCGCTGGCGGCGAGCGGTGCCGCCACGACGCGCGCCCCGGGCATCGCCTGGTGGCGGGCGAGGTGCAGCGTTTGCTCCTCGATGGTGGCAAGCTGGTCGGCGAGCCGCGCGAGATCGGCGGCGCCGGCCTGCTGGTCGCGCACCAGCAGCACGCCATGCTCGATCAGGGCATCATGCAACACCTCGGCGACCGGGCCGGTCAACGGCTGCGCCAGGTCCACGCCACAGACCTCGGCGCCCATGTCGGCGGTCAGCGGCAGGAGGGCGAGGCCGGCACGGCCTTGGGCAATCTCGAGGGGCATGGCACGGGTTCCACGACGAACACCTGCATCATAGACCCTAAATGCTCTTCTACAACCGTAGAATTAACATTCTACGTCTGTAAGGCGTATTGAAGCCTAGAGCATGCTGCGTTCGCAATCGCTCACGCAACACGCTCCGGCCTTCGTTGGGTCGCGGGATTCAGCGTTTTCGGCGATTCCGCCTCAACGCGTCCCGCTCTAGAATGGCCGCGCCTCCGGCCGCAGGATCGCGGCTGTCGTGGTGGCCAGGTTGCGCGGCGCGGGCGGGAGCATTTCGGGCCGCGCCTGCCGGCCCCAGCCCTCGCAGTCCAGGACATGACCGTCCTTCATCACGACCCGCCCGCGCACCACCGTGGCGACCGGCGCGCCCACCGTCCGCATCCCTTCGAAGGGGGTGAAGCGGCTGCGCTCGCTGTGCAGGGCGGCGCCTGTGATCACGCCCTCGGCCCGTGGATCGACCACGGCGATATCCGCATCCGCCCCAGGTTGCACGACTCCTTTGCGTGGATAAAGTCCGAAGGCGCGGGCCGGAGCGGCGCTTGCGGCCCGCACATACTGCTCGAGTGTGAGCCTGCCCTGATCCACCAGCGTCAACATCAGCCGCATCGAGGTCTCGACGCCCGGGAAGCCGCAGGCATTGTCCCAATAGCTGGGCTGCGCCTTCTCCTCCATCGCATGCGGCGCGTGGTCGGTGGCGATGGCGTCGATGGTGCCGTCGGCCAGCGCCTCCAGCAGCCCCTCCTGATGCCAACGCTCGCGGATCGGCGGGTTGAGGCGGGCGATGCGGCCGGCATCGCCGGTCAGGTCTTCGGCCGCGAGCAGCAGGTATTGCGGGCAGGTCTCGACCGTCATCGGCACGCCCCGGCGCTTGGCCTCGCGGATCACCGGCACGCTGCGGGCGCAGCTCTCGTGCACGATGTGGATGCGGCAGCCCGTCCATTCGCTGAGCACGATGGAGCGCGACAGCGCCTCCAGCGCCACCACGTCGGTGCGGGCAGCCAGGTGCGCGAGGGCGTCGTCGCGGCCGGCCGCCTTCATCCGCTTCTCGCGCCAGAACAGCATGGGCGAGTTCTCGGCATGGATCGAGCAGCGCAGGCCGAGCGCGGCGATGGTCTCGAAGCCCTCGAGCACCGCGCCGTCATCGGGCGCCGGCAGGTTGCCCGTGGTGTTGCCGAGGAAGAGCTTGAAGCCGATGACCCCGGCCCTGGCCAGCGGCTCGAGCTTGTCGAGGCAGCGCTCGTCGAGCAGGCCGTAGAGGCCGTAATTCACATGGGCCTGCCGCTCGGCCGCCGCCTGCTTCTCAGCCAAGGCCTCGAGCGACCAGGTCGGCGGGTCGGTGTTCGGCATGTCGAAGATGGTGGTGACTCCGCCCGCCGCCGCCGCGCGCGTGCCGGTGCGCCAATCCTCTTTGTGGGTCATGCCTGGCTCGCGGATATGCGTGTGCACGTCGATCGCGCCGGGGATGACGAAGCGGCCGCGCGCATCAAGCGTCTCGCGCGCGCGCGGCGCGAATCGCGGGTCGCCGACGAAGACGATCTTCCCTTCGTGGCAGGCGATGTCGGCGGCAAAGCGCCCGGTCTCGTTGACGACGGTCCCGCCGGTGATCAGCAGGTCGGCAAGGAACGGCTCGCTCATATGACCCACCCTCCATCGACCGCGAGATCCTGCCCGGTCGTCTGCCGCGACAGGTCGCTCGCCAGGAACAGCACGGCATTGGCGACATCGGCGCCGGTGCTGATGCGGCGCAGCGCGTATTCGCGGGCGTGCTCCACGCGCGCCTCCTCCGCCGTGATGCCGAGCCTTGCTGCCATCTCGCCGCGCACCTTCTCGAAGCGCGGGCCCTCGACCATGCCGGGGCAGACGCAGTTCACCGTGATGTTGTGCGGGCCGAGCTCGAGCGCGGCCGATTTCGTCAACCCGCGCAGCCCCCATTTGCTGGTCGAATAGGCCGCCCGACCAGCGCGCCCGCGCAGGCCGAAGGTGCCGCCGACATTGACGATCTTGCCGTATTTCCGTGCGATCATCCCCGGCGCCACGGCGCGCATCGTCGTCCAGCAACCCGTGACATTGGTGCGGAGGATGTCGTCGAACTCCTCCGGCGTTGTCTCGAAGAAGGTTTTTCCGAGGGGACCGGTGCCGCCGGCCATGTTCACGAGCGCCTCGATCCGGCCATGCGTTTCAAGCGCCGCGCTGACCGCGGCATCGACCGCGGCGGCATCCTTGATGTCGGCCTGGTGGATCGTCACGCGCCGTCCCATTGCCCGGGCCTCGGCCGCGACCGGCTCGATCGCGGCGACATCGCGCCCGAGCAGCGCGAGGTCGGCCCCTTCCTTCGCCAGCAGCAGCGTGGTGTCCGCCCCCATCCCCTTGGCCGGCCCGGTCACCAGCGCGACCCGATCCTTCAGCAGCATGCGCACCCCCGAAACGCCGAACGCCCCGGACCCTTGCGGGGCCGGGGCCTCCTGTCCAGCCGGAAAGGCTTGCAGACGACGCGGCCGCGACTACTCCGACTTGATGCCGCGCGCCTTGATCAGCGCGGTCCACTGCGCGGTCTGTGCCGCCAGGAAGCCGCCGAAGGCGGCGGGGCTCGAGCCCACCAGGTCGACGCCCTGGCCCTCGATCAGCCGGCGCCGCGTCTCCGGCTCGGCGAGTGTCGCGGCGAGCGCGGCGTGCATGCGCTCGACCAGCGCGGGCGGCGTGCCGGCCGGGCCGAGCATCCCCCAGAAGGCTTCGGCGGCAACGCCCGGCACGCCGGCCTCGGCAAGCGTCGGCAGTTCCGGCAGCCCGGCCGAGCGGGCCGCACCGCTCTGCGCCAGGCCGCGCAGCCTGGTTCCGAGCTGACCGCCGAGCCCGGCACGCGAGGCGACGGCGAGGTCGATTTCGCCGGCGATGGCGGCCGCTGAGAGCGGCCCGCCGCCGCGATAGGGCACGTGCACCAGCTTCACGCCAGCGATGCGCTGCACCTCTTCCATCACCAGGTGCGCCAGGCTGCCGTTGCCGACCGTGCCATAGGTGATCGTCTCCGGCCGCGCCCGCGCAGCAGCCAGCACGGCGCCGAGCGCCTGCCAGGGCCGCGCCATCGGTGTGGCCAGCACCATCGGTGCGGTCGCCACCAGCATCACCGGCGCGAAGTCGCGCAGCGCATCGAAGCCGGCATCCGGGTTCAGCGCATTCACCGTCGTGTGGCTGTCGAACACCAGCACCCAGGTAAGCCCATCGGGCGCTGCCCGGGCGGCGGTGAGCGTGCCGATCGCCCCCGCGGCACCGCCCCGGTTCTCGACCACCACGGGCTGGCTTAGCCGCGCCTGCAGCCCGGGTACCAGCAGCCGCGCGATGGTGTCGACGCTGCCGCCGGGCGGGAAGGGCGCGATGATGCGGATCGCCGCGGGCTGTGCCGCGGCGGGAAGGGAGAGCAGCAGGGGCAGCGCGCGCCGGGTCAGCATGACGCGGGACTATGCCGCAGCCGGGCGTCGGCGTCTCGCATCCCCGGTCCAGGCTGGCCGGTCAGTCCGGCCGGATGCTGTTCTCCCGCACCACCTGGCCCCAGATGCGCGTCTGCTCGGCGAGGAAGCGGCGGAAGGCCTCGCCGTCCTGCGGCTCGACATCGATGCCCATGACGCCGGAAAGCCGCTGCTTCACCTCGGGCACCGCGAGCGCCGCCCGCACTGCCTCGGCATAGCGCTGCTGGATCGGCTGCGGCGTGGCGGCCGGCGCCAGCGCGCCCCAGAAGGCTTCCGCCTCCACCTTGTAGCCGAGCTGGGTCAGCATCGGTGTGTTCGGCAGTGTCCCGGCCCGGGCATGGCCGGTGGTCGCCAGTGGCCGCAGCGCCCCGCTCTCGAGCTGGCTCGAGAAGATCGAGAGAGTCGCGGTCGGCAGGTCGACCTCGCCGGCGGCGGCCGCCACCACCAGCGGCCCGCCGCCGCGATAGGGCACGTGCACCAGCGAGATGCCGGCCGCCTTCTGCACCAGCATCATGCAGAGATGGGCGAGCGAGCCATTGCCGATGGTGCCGAAGGTGATGGTATCGGGCTTGGCCTTCGCCGCGGCGACGAGCGCGCCGAAATCCTGCCAGGGCCGGCCCTTCGGCGTGGTGACGACCATGGGCGAGGTGCCGAAGAGCGAGACCGGCGCGAGATCCTTTTCCGGATCGTAGCCAAGGTTCTGGATCAGCGCCGGGTTCACCGCATGGGTGTCGAAGACGTGCAGGAAGGTCTGACCATCCGGCGCCGCGCGTGCGACCTGGGCGGCGGCCAGCGCGCCGGAGGCGCCCGGGCGATTCTCGACGATCACCGGCGCGCCGAGGCTCGCCTGCAGATGCGGCTGCAGGAGGCGGGCGATGGCATCGACGCTGCCGCCGGGCGGGAAGCCGACGACGATGCGGATTGGGCCGTTCGGCCAGGCCTGGGCCCGGCCGAGCGCGGGCAGGGCGAGCAGTCCGGCGGCGGCCGGCAGCAGGCGGCGGCGGGTGAGCATTGTGATGGTTCCGTGACTGGCGTGGCCGCGCAGATAGGCGAGGCGCCGCCCGCCGCCAAGGGGTTCAGCCGCCAGGGACGACCTGCTGCGGCTTGAACCCGATGGTCACCTTGTACGTGAACCGCCTGGGCGGACGCGGGGATTGGTCTTCGGCGCCGACATAGCCGCGCAGATTGCCCAGGCCGATCGCCGCTGGCAGCAACTCGAGGTCGAGTGTCCAGGGGGAGACCGCCGGCTCCACCAGCCCGGGAATGGCCTCGAACACGTAACGCCTACGGATCCGCCGGCTGAAGCCGGACCCGCTGACGGCGAGTTCCTGCCGGATGCGATAGGGCCAGATCTTCATTGGCCCGTTCCGGCCGAGCGGGTGCTCGAGCATGGTGAAGGCCGGGCCGCCCTGGTCGGGGCGGATGTAGAGGAAGCGGAAATCACCGATCGCCTCCTGGCGCGGCTGCACGAGGGAGGGGCGGGTGGATTCCACCAGGAGGTAGCCATCCGTCGTCTGGAGCATGAGGCGCGGCTTCGGTCCTGGCGCCGCATTGGAGAGGGCCTCTGCCTGGGCGAAGGCTTCGTCGAGGCTGATGGGCATGGTGCGTATCTCCCGGACTGTTCCTTCTTTGAACTAGGGCGGTCTCGGTGGAGTGCTGGCAAGCCCCGTGGCCGCACGCCCCCTCGCCGGGCGGGCAACGCGGTGCGTTGGTGCGTAACTTGCTTGGACACTGCAGACCGGACCCGGCGGCGGGCTGCCGGGCGTTGCCATCGCCCGCCCGGGGCAGCCAGGAGCAGACCGCATGGACATCGGCGTCTTCATTCCGATCGGCAACAACGGCTGGCTGATTTCGGCTAATTCGCCACAATACAAGCCGAGCTTCGCGCTGAACAAGCAGATTACGCTACGGGCCGAGCATTACGGGCTCGACTTCGTGCTCTCGATGATCAAGCTGCGCGGCTTCGGCGGCAAGACCGCGTTCTGGGACTACAACCTGGAATCCTTCACCTTGATGGCCGGGCTGGCGGCGGTGACGACGAAGATCGGACTTTATGCCACCGCCCCCGTGCTCGCTCTGCCGCCGGCGATCACCGCGCGGATGGCCACCACCATCGACAGCATCTCGGGCGGCCGCTTCGGGCTGAACCTGATCACCGGCTGGCAGCGGCCGGAGTATTCGCAGATGGGCATCTGGCCCGGCGACGACTACTTCCACAACCGCTACGACTACCTCAGCGAATACACCACCATCCTGCGCGAGCTCTGGTCAACCGGCCGCTCCGACCTCAAGGGCAAGTTCTTCCAGATGGAGGATTGCCGGATGCTGCCGATGCCGGAGCACCGGATCCCGCTGATCTGCGCCGGCTCCAGCAACCAGGGCCTGGCCTTCTCGGCGCGCCATGCCGACTACAATTTCTGCCTCGGCGCCGGGGTGAACACGCCGAAGGGCTTCGCCCCCTCGGCCGAGAAGCTGCAGGCCGAGGCCGCCAAGGCCGGCCGCCGGGTCGGCACCTTCGTGCTGCTGATGGTCATCGCCGACGAGACCGATGCGGCGGCGATGGCGAAGTGGGAGCACTATAAGGCCGGCATCGACGAGGAGGCGCTGGCCTGGCTCGGCCTGCAAGCGGCGGCCGACACCCGGGTCGATACCCACATCAAGGAGGTGGTGAACCCGGTCTCGGCGGTGAACTTCAACATGGGCACGCTGGTCGGCTCCTATGCCTCGGTCGCTGCCATGCTGGACGAGATGGCAACCGTGCCGGGCACCGCCGGGGCGCTGCTGACCTTCGACGACTTCACTCGGGGCATCGAGGATTTCGGCACCCGGATCCAGCCACTGATGACCTGCCGGCGGCATGTCCGGCCGATGGGCGAGGTGGCCTGAGCCGGGCCGGCTCAGGCCGGCGGCCGCGCCCCGCCGCGTGACTTGGCTGCCAGCAGCGCCTGGCGGATCTCGGCCTCGGCCTTCTCGAGCTCGATCACCGCCGCGCTGCGCTGCTGTTTGGCCTCGTCGGCGATGCGCAGGCTATCCTCGATGGTGGCGACGAGCGATGCATTCGCCTTCTTGACCGCCTCGATGTCGAAGACCCCACGCTCGAGCTGGGTGCGCGCCTCGATATTGCCCTGCCGCAGCCGCTCGGCGTTCTGGGTCAACAGCTCGTTGGTGAGATCCGTCGCGTCCTTCAGCGTCCGCCCGGCCTCGCGCATGTTGGAGATCGCCAGCGCCTGGGCGAGCTGCTGGCGCCAGAGCGGGACGGTATTGGCGATGACGCTCTGGATCTTGGCCGCCAGTGCCTTGTCGTTCTCCTGAATCAGCCGCAGCGAAGGCAGGGCCTGCATCGCCACCTGGCGGGTCAGACGGAGGTCGTGCACGCGGCGTTCCAGCTCGTCGCGCGCGCCGCGCAAGTCACGCAGCTCCTGCGCCGCTACCGCGTCGCCGCCCGCGACCTCGCGCTCCTTGGCCGGGATCGTCTCCGCATCGATCTGCGCCAGCACGCGGTCGCCGGCGGCGATGTGGTCGCCGAGCGCGTGGAACCAGTCGAGCGTCGCGCCATACAGCCGTTCCAGCTTCTCCACATCCTCGAGCAGCCGGGTGCGGTGCAGGTTCAGCTTGTCGGCGATGCCCTCGACCTGGCCCTTGATGCCCTCGTAGCGCTGCACGACCCGCGCGCCCTCGGCGCCGGCGCGGCCGAGCAGGCGGGACAGCAGGCCGGGCTTCTCGGCCAGCCCCGACATGTCGAAGCCGCGCAGCGTGCCGATCAGGCTGGACAGGGTCTGGCCGGCCTCACCCGCCTCGCGGTTGCGGGCACCCTCCAGCATGGCGTCGGCGGCAATGGTGGCGCGGTTCTGCGCCTCCTGCCCGAAGCGGAGGATGCTGCCGGGATCGGCGAGGTCGAGCCGCTCGGCGAGCGCAGCGACGGCCTGTTCGCGCTCGGGCGGCAGGGTCTCGACCCTGCGCTGCAAATCGGATGCGGTGATGCTGCGGATATCGCTGCCGCTCATGCTCAGTAGCCTTCCTCTCGCAGCCGGTCGGACATGACCTTCACCTGGATGGCCAGCGCCTC